>Ga0123354_10008387_pt1 | contig 15698 bp, 10 predicted proteins | sample TergutLab28metaG_2_FD_97872 | JGI IMG/M metagenome (GOLD analysis project Ga0123354, IMG submission 97872) | Labiotermes labralis P4 segment gut microbial communities from Petit-Saut dam, French Guiana - Lab288 P4 | ecosystem: Host-associated > Arthropoda: Insects > Digestive system > Gut ...
CGGCACAGGATGGTGGTAGGTTGTCAGCCTTATGCACCGGCCGCCTTTACCCCCAGGAAATACTCCTGGTACTCATTTCTGTTAGAGGCTGAGTCGACCCCAGGGCCATAGTGCGATCGGAAGAATTTTATGTCAATGAAAAATCCAATGACGCCAGCTGGGATCGAGCCAGCGAGCGTTCCACAAAATGAAGGGATTTATTGGCTAGGTGTGCGACGGTCACATTCTCAAGATAATGTGTGATCCATATAGTTAGTTAAATGCACAGGATGACGTAAATGGATTGTGTGTACTATGTATGTGATTTTACGTTTATAAACAACGAGGTTCTTCTAGTGAGGACTGTGAACATTAGAGTTGTCTGGGACGTGACGTCATGTACTATGATAAATATTTTCCGACGTTATAGAGAAATTATCTTTCATCCTGAATATGATGAAAGCAAGGTATTCCGAAACGTCGGTAAATTTAAACAGAATCGTATGTCACAATACGGTATTTCTCGGAGAATTATGTGGTTTGAATTAAGGTGTTTGATTGAAATGTTAATCCTAAATTTTCCAGTAAGGTTGACGAGTGAACCAGGCCTACAAGGTCCAGAGAAAAGTCGTCAAGAGCCAACCATTTTGTTTTTATTTCTGAGACTTATGAAGAAATAACACATTAAATGGTTTAATTGTTATAGCTTTACATGACAATGACTGATTAAACATTCTCCATGTAGCTGCAGTTGAATTAACGGCCGTACCATCCGCCGTGTCGTCCATATCCACCCCATCCATGTCTACGGCCGTATCCACCCCATCCACCGTATCCACCGTATCCTCCATATCCGCCCATTCCCCATCCTCCACCATACCCACCCCACTGGGCGTTAACATGTATCACCAACAACAAGCAGCAAACCAACATCTGAAACAAACGTCAGAACACAATGGCAACGTACTCCAAGAAGAATGTAGTGCAGATTATAACAATTAAAATATTACTCCTAAGAACTGCAGCTTCAAGAACAGAGACTGTCTACTCTGAATTCGAGAACAAGAAGCCTGTGTAAGAACGTATCATAAAACATTAAAGATTCCGAATTTTAGGTCATGGCGCCGTGTTATTTGGTAGGTAGTAAAACGCTTCGGAGAATTCTGACCGCTCCATCTTCAGACAGTGAGTTAGGCCGAAGAATTCTTCACATTTCATAAATTGCTATTATTTTCGAGCAATAGATGATGTCTTTCAGCAAACCAGGAATAAATAAAAATATTTATAAATAAATAGGTAAATTATGTGTAAATTCGTAGGCCTTAATGTGAATAGAATTGAAAAGGGTAATAAATATGACTCACGTTGTGAGTCAAATAAAATCTCGGGAAGGACTGAGATTTTTCCTTGTCTTCCTTAGTTCCACCTCGCAGTGTTGTAACATTACCATCAAATAGCACGCTAGTGTTTTGTGCGATAATTTTCCTAATGGTTGAGTGTCTTTGACTGCTGGCACGAAGGCGTTTCCGCAAGTTTCTATTAGCAAATGAAATGCAAACTTATATTTGTTACTGATCGTTGTGTTCCCTTTCAAACTAGCCTTCTTCTGAGTTTATTAAACGGATCCAGCGGTTATGCCAGTTCTGGCAGCACCCGTGGAAATGTCTTTTTGGAAAATCTTGTAGGATTGTCAAGGAGGTATTGTTCCTGGGATTGAGGAACATCCTGGAATCCCCGTCCTCGTAGCTACATTTTCATTATCGGAGAAAAAACAAATCACCAGTGGACAAAGCAACTCAGTAAGGAATGTTGGAATATACACCCATGCTGCAGCGACCAAAAAATGGGATGGTTCTGCTCGTCGTTGAGAAAACACAAACAACTTCTCGGAGATCCATTGCATATTCAAGGACACCCTGGCTTATTCCATACGAGATGCCCAACCTGCGAGCAGTTTTCGAAACTGTAATTCTTCTGCCTTTGTTGATGACTGTGCAGACATCCTCCACATTTGATTTTATGTGTCCTTTGTACGGACGACCTGAGAGCTCAAAGACTGTAAATGAACCCCCCTGCCCTACCAACCAAATATGCAAGTCAAGAAAATCACGCAAAATTCTGTGTTCTGCCCATGACATTGTCATCGAAAGCTACTTTTAGAATCCCATGCTTTTATGAAGCATTTTTCTCCCAGCCGGAAGTACACTTAAGGCAAATTCTTTGTCGGCTCGTATAAGCTAATGTAAAATCTTTTATCACACTTACCACACATAAAAATGAAATCAATTTAAGAAATCAAACAGAGAGTTATGTCTGCAGACTCACTAGACTGAGTCAGAACACAGCGTTAGTGGGTTGCCTAGTAGCAGAAGGCTGCACCATTTGCCGTTTCCAGCCCTAGCAGTCAGTTTGGGAAATTTTGCATACGCCTTTCAATATGGTGTTGCACACCACATAAACTCTTGGTTATTATAGCGACACGAGAAAACCAAACGGACAAAAACGTGCTTCATATGTCTTCGAGCGGTAATGAACCTCGAGGTCGAACTTTTAAACCATTTTACTTAGTGTAGGAGAGATCCTCAATTCTCGAGCCGGTCACAGGTTATTCTCACATAGACTTTTGTGATTTTTGTTCACCCTTCGCACACAAATGCCGGGACAGCATTTCAAATTAAGCCACTAGATCTTGCTTTCATTGTACACTTGATTATTCACAAATCATCCCAATATTTGACGTCATATTATCCTAATTAATAACACATTCATTAAATAAACAAATACAAACCAGAATTAGTGATCTCATCCTGAACATCTTCACTGTTCCAAGTTGCCTTAGTGACTTACCAAAGAAATCTGAAAATTGAAAATTCATTGCGGCAACTATATAGGCTGCTGTTTGTTGTGTTGTCCTTCATACTGACTCAGCAAGTAAAGAGTAGCTCATACACACCCATCGTAAAATAAGAGAAACTGGTTTTAGACACTCAAATAAACTCAAGGTGTCTTTTCGAGAATGTGTATCGCGTAACCATGTACAATTTATTCTCTCAAAAAAAGAAATTGCTACGGAGTAAATCTGTTTACAAAAGAAAGAATAAATTCCAAGACATAATGACACCCTCTTTACGTACGCCACTTCTTCTACACTGACGTACTTGTCTCATGAGGTATGTTTCGTAATAAATACACACGATTGCATCGTGAAGTGTGTAGTTACTACGTCATATTGTTTCTGAACTTAAATTCCAAAGCAACTGCTTTTTTTCTGCTCAACGACTGGATATAATATTAAGAACTGTATTTTGCAACTCTTTCTCTTCCTCTTATCGGCCTGTTCTAAGCTTTCGTTTCTTAGCTTGTAGCACCTCAGCATATTTATTATTTCCTTATACTTGATCTCTACTACGTTTTTAAACAGACTAGCTTTTGTAAACCTTTAACACTATCTGTAATATTTCAACACCTCTTCATTATTAAGAATGAGTATACCTATACTTATTATCTTATATTATGCCAAGTTGAACAAGTGATTTCTTTCTTAAACAACATTAACTGTAAGTTTACTATTTTGTAATGGTGACGTAGCCTGTATCCTGCGAGGTAAACCCCGAATTTTGATATATTCGTTTCGTTAGCTTCAGGCATCAAATAATTAATCAAGACAACCAGTTTTCCATCTATTGTTCATAGGAACACGCCTTTTTCAGTTATAAATTATTATCCCATATTACTTTCACGAAGAAAGAACGTGTCTTTAGGTGTACAATACGGCTATGCTATCACTTTTGTGTCTTTGTTTGTCTATGGAATCCAGTTTAACTCTTGAACCAACTGGTCAGTTTCTAAGAAACTTATAAAACTGTTGTGCCATTCAGTTCACCCTCACCATTTAATGCAATTGGTGATAAAATATGGCGGGCGTAACAACGAACGGGATGGGAGAAAACCAGCGTCATTCATTGTGTGTCCCGAATTACTCTAAAAAGATTTTCAAAAAAAATCTTATGAATTGTTTGTAGAATGTAAGAGGACAAGAGGAGGTGGCAAAGACTCTTTCAGCTGTCGACTTCATGACAGTAACGAATGAGCCACTGAAACGAGAAATGTGAAATTTTGTGTGAAGTTAATCATGATCACGATGACAAACTTTTTATAAATTGTCTATTTTTAATTTAACAAGTAAAAATCTTAGTTATGATGAAAAATTCGAGATAATGTCCACACACTTTCAAGCAAACAAATATGTATGTCAGTAAAGGTTTTGTGAAAAATGGAGATAATAATGGTGTGATTATTAAAAGAATTATAATTATAAAAATAAAGACCCCCCCCGTAATTGAAATTAATAAAAACTGAATTGGACTGGAATTTGATCCTATGACCGATTCAGATGGTTTGTAGTACAGTAGCCAATGAGGTTTCTGGTGTGAAAACCTTAAATTTTCCGTAATTAATGACCGTGAACACTACTGTGTTGTGGGGTGTAATGCCGTGGGTTATTTTGGGTACGTGCCGACGTTTTAGAGGAAACTGCTGCCTCAGTCTTTGGACCGTGTACACCAAACTGTGAGGCCACTTATTCCTCCGAAACATCAGCACTGCAGTAGCCGACTGTAGTGCTGATGTGGCCCAACTTTCTGTCGCCTCCATTAGTTGTTGATCTCGGCCGCCTTTGGTCTCTATCAAAAAGCATTTGCCGACTCAGCGCGATCAATAGCTTTTCGTCTGAAAGCATTTTGTGGATCAACCTATCTCTGTGAAGAAGCCTTCTCCCAGATGAAGATAATTAAATCAAGATCGCAAACCGTCTGACGGATTAATTTTTAAAATACTACCGTCATTTATGCCTCAGTGATTATGAACCCTCTTTCAGTAAGAAATTTGTTTTTGTTTGAAACGATGAATTTTAAATAAATGAAACAATTGCCCTTTTAAATGTTCCTAGCTCTCATACCATTTTATATTTGTTTTGTTATTTGACCTAAACTTTATGCATGATGTGCTGTGGTAGACCGCTAAAGATTTATTGTCTTTAGAGTAAATAACAGAGTCCTAAAGTCTGACCACCTGTGCTATAAAGTGTCACGTAGGCCTACCAAAAAACAAGTGGATTTTAGGATGAATGAATAGATGTAGAGGATCCAACAAATAACAAATTTATGACTTCTTGTTTTTGAGGTCATTGAACCCAAACGCTGAGACAGCTGGTCAGTAAAGGACAAAGTGGCTGTTGGAATTTCCCGACGTCACATAATATGGGAAGGATCATAGTAAAGGACAGACGTACCTACAAGAACACTATTATCATGTTCACCTTCTGGGATTTACCCAACCAGCATGCATGTCCAAGAACACAGTTACTAAACTGTAAAGTAGTTGTTTGGAGCAAACATCCCAATGAGAATTTAATGGTCGCTCATCTAATCGTGAATTCCCCACGCATAATGGTATCCTAATGTTCATTAATTTGGTCTCAAAATTCCCTTATTCATTCCTACCCTGACCCATCTGTAACCATTCCACGCACCCAAAATTTTTCATTTTAATAGTTTTAATATTTTTTTCTCCCAGATGTGCCAAGCCGTTAAAATATTTGCTGCACTTGAGGATTTCAATACTATATTTTGTTATCTCTCATTATCTTTCGTGCTACATAACCATTCTTCCACTCTTCTTTCCTATTGGGCAGAAAGTTTGGCCTGGAGGCTAGAATCCTGATAAATGTTATTCACTTCCTCCAGGCAAATCCGAAGATTGTACCGCAACTTTGACCACGAGATTCTCTCACGTTTTTTAAAATTCGGTGTTCTTTTGACACTATAGAACTTGAGCTACTGAGGAAAATATAAATCATAAATAAATAAACTCTTCTGATTCTTTACGTTCTAATCATTGTGTCATTTTGCGAAGGGCCAAAAATTGGAAGTTTTTCCTTGTTTTCAGGTACAAGTGTAGTAGAAGCTAAATGGACTTGTTAGTAGGAATCGTCGATGCAGCGCTAGTAATCGGAATAGTGAAGAAATGACTTAATTCGTGATATGTATATGCGAGTAGACGGCACGGGCTTTCTACTTGACACACTTGAAATACACGTGGATTCAGTGCCGAATGTGTTTCAGTCCACCAGATCACAGACAGCCTCAAAGTGCTATCTACGTGTATTCTTTCATTTTGTGCAAATTTAATATACGAAAAATGGGTACACTTGCATTTCGCATGGAGTAAATTCATTGTACGTTCATTGGCTGTATAATGTCCAGAGAAGGGCACATTTGGTTCACCCAAGCATAAATTGGAGGTAAACTTGCAAGTGGAGTTTAGGTATGCAGAGTTTAACTGAGTGGTAGATAGGATTAATTTGGTGCAATATAGGAAGCAGTGTTGAGCTTTCGCGCCTGTGGCAATAATGTAAAGAATGGAAGTTTCACAGAAAAGAATATTTTAATTTCCATAATTATCACATTGAGTCTGTAGTTAAAAACAGGAAAGGGCGAGTTATGACCTTGCAATAAACCTGCCATTTATCAGTTGGCGCCGATTGTCTGCCATCACTTGTTTTGGACTGGTGTGTTCTGACGTCAGTCGGGTTGCGGCTTGTGAAAATGGGTAATTTACGGGTGCGCGCGCATGCAAGCATTCACATACCGTTCCTTTGTAAAGTCACGTACGTCCTTAGTCGTTTCGACCTTGAAAGTCGTCAGTTCAAACAACGATTTTAAATTTTACGCACATGCGCTTCCAGATAGCGCGCAGTATAAGTAATAAAGTTTAGCATTATTATTGTTGTTACTCATGCTATCAACAATATCATCATCATCATCTTCATCATCGTCACCACCATTAGGAGCCGAAGCATTATCGTTGCTGTAGTGACTAATGTGCTGGACAGCAGAGTAATCTTGTTTCAGTGCCCGGAGCTGAAAGATACCTTTCTGTTTTCCTAAGTTTCAGGCCGGTACTAAGGTTCGCCCAGTCTCCGATACGATGGATACCGGCGTCTCTTTCCCCGGGGGTAAAGCGGACAAAGCATAAAGCTTACCGCTTATCTCCATCTAGTGCCGAGGTGAAGAATAATTGGAGCTATTACTCCGCTCTCCTTATATTTTCATGGCGCGCTCAAGGACAACCTCACTTTTTATTATTATCGCCATCATTGTCATCGCAATCGTCAACGTCACAACAAACTCATTCTCCCATCCATTATTTCATAACTTTCACCAAACCTTTCTTCATATCAAGAAAATTTTCCGATCATAATGCTGCTCATTCCTTGAGAACAGCCCATTGCTAGTACTACTACTACTACTACTACTACTACTACTACTACTACTACCACTACTTCTAATACTACTTTTACTTGTGACAGTAACTGTATTTGTACTGTACCTGCTGATTTATGTGGACCTGAACCTTGGTGTCTCGTAAGATAGAATAACAGAGTGTCTGCAATCTGAATCCTGAGGAGGGCTTTTGAACCGAACAGTGAGAAACGAAGCGGATTGAGAGAATTACATAAACGGGAACTTTAGGGGCTACTGTTTATACAAATTTCAGGGCAATAAATTTGGAGTTCAGATGACTGGAGCGCGAAGCACACAAATAATAGATAATTCCTGACGAAATTAAAGCACTTAGATGAAAGGACAACAATACAATGGGTGCTACAGAAATGGGGAAAAAGTTTTTTGATTTGATTAATGTTTTGGAATAGGGCCCAGTATCGATTTCATGTGAGCACGATAAAGGACTTTAGGGATATTTTCCAGGAAGGAAAACGGCTGTGCTGTGAAGCTGACCATTCATCTCCATCTAAGGCCGAGGTTAAGAAAACATGGAGCTGATTAAAGAGGGACAAAGTTGATCTCACTTGCTTTTTTATTCCATTACTTAATGCTCAACCTGTTTCGGATGTTAATACATCCATCTTCAGGAGCTTGTGACTTATTTTTTGAGTTATTTCATGGGTTGTATTGTTCTGGTACGGTGCGTGTTGGTGTTACGTTGTGGTTTGGCTGGGGTCGTATGGTAACCGGATGCAGGCTGAAACACTAGTGCTTCAGCCTGCAACGTAACACCAACACGCACCGTACCAGAGCAATACAACCCATGAAATAACTCAACAAATAAGTCGCAAGCTCCTGAGAATGGATGTATTAACATCCGAAACATGTTGAGCATTAAATAATGGAATCAAAAAGCAAGTGACATCAAGTTGGTCTCTTTTTATTCAACTATCAAGATGATGCACGGTCCAATAAACATAAAAAACATGGAAAAGTACTTTCACTGCTTCATACGTTTTCAGAGAGTGGAGCTTAATTGAGCACAGATAGAACGTGTGGATGTAATTATCCACAGGGAAGTCACAATTAATAGCACAAACGAGATTATCCCTATAGGCACCTTAATATCCCAGAAGAGCGCAGATTTCATCGCCTTCGCGGCAGTAGCTTTAAATCACGAATGGAAACTTGTAAATACAGAGTATGGACAAAGTGCAGTGTTTTAATGTTACAGCATGTAATGCGTGCAGAAATCACTTTGTCTTAAAGTTAACATTTTTGAGTTACCACATCTATTCAGCACCGTGTGAAATCTTTTGTCGAATAATATCTAACTGTAGCAATGTGGGAAGTGTGCTCTATGAGTACGTGTCCATACATTATAATACTCAGCAGAATGTTTTTTAATTTGAACCGAATTTTACACTAGGCATGCGAAAAGCTTTATTTTTCTGTCTCGTTTTTTGGATAATTTCGAAGAGTATCTCTGGGCCATGCAATATATAAATATTATAACACAATTATTTGAGTTCCCCCCCCCCCCACAGCAAGCGCATTATATAATGTTACCATTATGACACACATGTAGTCTAACTGGGGGTAATTTTTATGATTCTGTTAAATATATATTTACAAATGCTTAATAAAAATTTTGTTAAATAGTAATACACCATTTAAATAAATATTACGTTCAAAACACAACTGCTCAAACCGGAAAGAATTAATTTATGTAGACATAGTGTTTTATAAATCCCACAAAATCATGAAATCTACATCAGCATAAAAGCACCTGTCTCCTGAAGGCGTCACTATTGATGGGAACAGTAACGTTGTAGACGTCTTGATTTGTCTGGGACACATAGTAATTGGTTTTCCTCGTTTGCCTCGAAATATTTTACGTGGAAATGTAGGAAGCAAAGTTGTCTCAAGATTGGTCTTAGTTCCTATTAAATGCAGATTTATTCATTCATTACGTAGTCTGTTTTCCGGCAAGTCATTAGCCTCTTCCACAGAGGTAGATCTATTACGTCCTCTTTCAATTTACAGTATTCTGTCGTTTTCTTAAGATAGCTGCTTACGTGTTCTTCATCATCTTCCCGTCATTTCTGTCTTTCTCTTTACCTGTCCTTCAATAATGTCACTGCACACATAACCAATTCATTTCATTCGAAATTTAAACTGTAACAAAGGCGCGACTTGCACGTGGAAGCAGCTGCACATTTCTCTCTTAATACTGTACCAGTGTGCAAGCTGATGAGCAGAAATGAATGCCAAGCTTTTTTTAAATATATCCATTATGAATGTTACACTGAAAGTGCAGTTTACTTAATAATGTACCATAATCTGCAAACAAACGTCTATCCTATATTTTCTACATCTGACAACATGTCTCGGTCCTATGACCGTCATCATGATTTAGGAAATAAGGATTACATAGAAAGTGCGTAAAGTCTAAAACTATATGAAGAGTGTAAAACGCAACCACATTTGATAATTTTACCAAATTTTTATTAAACTTGAATATTTCTTTTACATAAAGCACTGTTACTATGTAAATGTCTTTAAGTATTTCGTAGGTGTTAGCGTTATAATTGCAATTACGGTTCACAATATCCACTCTAAAAACTGAACAGTACTCCTTCATCGAGCATAAAAGAAAGAGCCAGTGTCGAATCAGGGTTAAACCAGAAGTTGTTGGAACTATGGAATTATTTTATTGCACGGAATGTGGATAATTTTATATATGTAATTACTGCAGTTCTAATATACATTACTCCTCGATGGATGAATCAAAATAGCATTTCCCTGACGCAACATACAGCAAAAATAGACGGAAATAAATAGCGGGTAGATTTATGTTTATATATATATAATATAAATAAAAAAGATTATTTAAGTTTTATGCATCAAATGACAAAGTTACTTAGTCTTTCGGTTGTCAGTGACTATTCCTGGCAGGTGTGTGTACTTGTGATTCCCCAAATTTTCCAGTCCCGCTGGGCGATCAGGGTGCATTACCAGAGCCTTTTCCATCTTCCGACACATGCGATCCCCTGTAAGCTAGTGCTCCAACAGCCCCTATTCCTTGTCCGTGTTTAATTCTGCCGTACCCAACACAGGCGACCGCACACATTATGGCCACCAACACTATGAGAATTATCTAAAAAAAAAAACCACTGTTTATGAGACCGCGGTCTAGATGTAGTGGAAACAATGCTGCTCTGATATAGTCCTTTGATACACCATATGCACCTAAGAGATACTGAATAATTTTGTGACATAATGCTTAAGTTAAGAAAAGAGCAGTAAATTGTGAATAATTTAAATTATGAATAAACAAATTGCATAACGTTACAAGATACTTTGTATTTGTATTACCTGAAAAACCAAAGATCTTATTAGGAATTATTTATTCCCATTGCACTAAAAAAGAACGTAAGTGTAGTTCTTATTAAAATGCCTTTATCAAAGGCAGGTATATAAAATTCATCAAGTTCCCTTAAGATATTAAAAAATTACATATCTGCAGGTTGCGTTACTTTATGCAGATCAAGGCTTCTTCCACTCTGAAAAGAGTCATTGTGCGACCCAAAGTAAAGTGATGCTGTATTTTATCACATATGCACAAACAAAACAAAATTGACATAAATCTTGGACACTTCGTAATAATGCAAAAACTAAAAGAAGTTATGGCTTATTTAATGTAAGGTTGGCAGTTTTATTCTGATACATCACTACATTAAAGCTAATAAATAATTTGAATTTACATAGAAGTAATAAACAAAATAAAGTTTTTTCTTTAATCACCCTGTGTTCTTAAGACATGCTAACAAAATGCACTGGATATAAAACGCGCGTTTCGTCACTCCTACAAGTTATATCGAAACATTTTTGTTTTGTTATATATTTTGCAATTATTTTGAGATCCCTACAAAGCCGTAAACATTTAATAAACTGCCTTTTGTCGTTGTTGTTTTTGTTATTACTATTGTTGTTGTTGTTGTTTTTGTTGTTTTTGACCGGTGTAAATTGAAGCTGACAGGAATGGACTTTTTGTATAAAACTCTCCCGGCCCAAATTTCATAAAACGTTTTCAGCGGTTATAAACTTTTATTTGCTCACACATGAACGAAGAGACGATACACCAGTTCATGTTTTTTATTTTACAGCTCTAAGTATTTCCGACTTCAACCCGTTGCGAGGCAAAGCCGTTGGTCTGAGCTGGGGCACGACTCGAAGTGTTCGAGAACACTCCTATAAACGCACTATCACAGAAATATGTTATTTAGAAAGGATGTTCGTTATTCATCCTGTCTCTCTTTATCCCCGTACATAATGTTCTACGAGTCGGCGTAGCTCAACCAATAAAATGATTAGGATATAGCAGGAGGAATTTCGACGTTCTGGTGGCTTTCTCTTCTGCACAGGGTCCGAGACCGTTCTGGAAATCGCCAAGCTTTCTTTGTATTATGTATCGGGACATTTACATAGTGTAAAGAGGCAGGGGCGTAAATGTGACTACTTATGAAATAATGTGAAATGCCAACTTGATGCAACAAGTTAATTTTATTGATGTATTCTTAGCTCTACATGTTTCTGGGGCATACGCCCATCATCAGGAGCATTAGATTTTGAGTTGCACCATATGGTTTTCTGCACCGAGTTTGTGGATGGATGGTGGTCTTGGGAGCCGCTGCGTATGTCGTGTATACGGTGCGGACACAGTGTCCCCACCGTACATGCGACCTACGCAGAACTTAGAACCTACTAGTACTTAGAAATTGCAATAAGTGTCTGCTGAGGTCATTTGTAAAGTATTTACACACTTTCAGCTTACGGACTCTTAATGACATGCCAGTTTCTTTCGGTTATCATGGTTAAAAGATCTCTGAGGAAACAGATTTGTCAATACGCATGTTATCTGCGTATGTTATTGATTTTTTGGACTAAATTCAGTTATGCAACTCCATTACTCACCACAATTTTGGTCATGTTGTTCCCCGCAGAACTTTCCAGACTCTTGTTACAGTACTAACTCAAATCAGACGTTCATTTTTATGCGACTCAATCACCGGACTCAGAAAGTAACAAAATTCCCCTCGTAGGTGAATACGTTTTGCTTACATTTCCTAGAAAAACAACTTTAATGTCAATGGATAGGAGGTATGACGATAATATTTTCTTCTTCGAAAATATACTTAACTGCCTAATTTTCCATGTTGTGTACTTCAGAGAATTCTTGAATTTCCTTCTAAGCTTCCATTACCGGAGAGGAAACATATTGTGTAGACACTGAATATGTGAAGGGTAGCCGTCATACCCGTCGTTTTCTCTGGAAAAAGAAAATGTGACTTCATTTGTTTTTCGTTTCATTAGAGTTTTATTATTGTGGAGATAAACCGTGAGTGATGTTGGGGCTTTCGTTTTCTTTTTCATCGAAAACGGAGAAGAAGTTTAGTAAAATCAGCGAATATAAAGGGGTGCATTTTGCTAGCTAAATGGTTGGTTTTTTTGGAGGATAAGTTATAAAAACGATTCTAGGAGTTTCACTTTGTCTGTCCGTCTGTCTTGTCAGTCCGAATGTAGCAATTCGAGAAACGCAGAACTTATTTTTATAAAATCTAATAGTGGCGATATTCAATAAATTCCTAGAAATGTTTCTTTCCCTTGAATCTAAAAACATAATGGAAACTTTGTGAATTCCTAAATGTGTTTCTGCGCGATTATGGAACATAAAACCTACATATTTATCTAAAAAGTTATTGAATGATTTAGAACAAAATGTGTAACAGAAAATTATGAATTGTGTTACTACGTACACCATGGAGCAGAGTCCTTCTTGAGATGCTAACTGGTTTTCAGCTAGGCAAGAAATTCCCTGCATTTTATGGAAGCCGAAGGTGCATTACAGCATTCACAAGTGCCCGCCACCTGTAACTATCCTGAACCAGATCGACCCAGTCCATGCCCGCACATCCCACTTCCTGAAGGTCCATTTTAATATATCCGTCCATCTACGCCTGGGTCTTCCAAGTGCGGGTTTCCCCCATCAAAACCCCGTATACACTTCTAATCTCCTCCATGCGTGCTACATGCCCCGCCCATCTCATTCTTCTCGATAAGATTTGATCACCCGAACAATAATGGGTAAGTAGTACAGAACATTAAGCTCCTCAATATGTAGTTTACTCCACTCTCCTGTCACCTCGTCCGTCTTCGGCTCAAATATTCACCTCAGCACCTTATTCTCGAACACTCTCAACCTACCTTCTGAATTGCCTTACCCATCTTTATTTTTTTAAATTTTGCCGAGTTAAAAATAAAAAATGACCAATTAGAGTGAATGTATTCCAATTATCACGTGCACTTTACCGAACTTGTGTTTTCCTTAAGAAAAAATGATCTTATGAAAGTCGCTAGGATCGTCAATATCACGTATTATATAATGCAAGTACATGAATCTCCCTATAACCAGAATTTATATACTTCATGCCAACATAGAGAATCATCGCGCCAAAGCTGTGTCGTAAGTAGTTCCGCGACCGGTCAGGTTCGTCGAGACATTTTTCCATAAAGACGATACTAAAATTGTGAGTGTGGTTCCAGACAGCTCGTTTTGACTTAGAAATTTATTTTTATCTCAATGACAAATTTATATAAAGTATGAAATGTCAAAGAGGTAATTCGATTAGAAAGTAATTTCCCTTGAACTATAGGCAGGTGATCGGGATCATCATCCCCAGTATCCAACGGGAGAGGTGGCGGGGATACACGGATATTTGAAGGTGACTTGAAGAAGTTAAGCACTGAGGAATGGTGAGACAAAGACATTCTCTTCTCCTTAAGTATCCGCTTCTTAGTCAGTAGTAGTCCTTTTATCTCTTTGTCTAGGTCTTGCTATTCGCTGCTCATTTGAAACAATTTCCTCGAGTATCCTAATCCCAGCTGCAGTAAGTCCAAGCTCCCCCCCACACACAATGTCGAAACCTTCTTGACCCTCTTCACACGTTCAGCAAAGTCAGCTTCCTCATTTCCTTCAACGGACCTTTGCTTATCAATTTCAAGAGGGTGGTGGGGCATAAGATTCTGATCACAGGAGTTGAGCCAGTAGAACACATCTTCAACATCGTGCTTATAAATGTTCTGGTTTAGCTTAAAATATAGGGTCTTGGGTCTAATAATGTGAGTTCGAAACAACTTAACTTGAGATGGCGTAAGTCCGGGACAGCTGTACTTCATGACAGTATAATTGAACATGATTTTACAACCGTTAGTTATCACATTTTTTAAAATTGTTCTTTTAGGAACTGTTCGACAGAAGTTATAGTGAACGCGTCATAGTTTTGACACTCACCGTAAATTAAATGACTTCGTTAGAGATTAGATACACCGGCCTCTTCTGATTTGTGGTTTCTTCTGAAAAAAATAACACTTAATACACTCCGTACCAAGAAGAGTGATAGTGGCGAGAGTCTTGATTTTTATTCGGCGGGCGCTTCCTTCAAATCTCAGGCGAGACATCAGCTATTCTGGTTGATGCTGACATCGGGTTTGACTGTGGTTTAGGCCGTAAAAATTTTTTCTAAATTGTTTACGACCTGGTGTTTTATATAATTGAATTACCTGTTAAGTATAAACTTGCTTTGATTTTGTCTATGTCAAATTTATCGCCCACACATAACTTCAAATTTTCGCGAAGTCGATTTATTTTGTAGGTAGATTTACAATAATTTATCTACGTACCAATCTTACAGTCCTAGGTATAATTAATGAATATGAACTAATGTGACTACATGTCTGTATTTTCACTAATTATGCTTCAACTAAATCGCCTGTAGGAAAGGAGCAACTACAAAAGAAATTGACGCTACAACACGATTATTACTTCATTGGATTTTTACCTACCGCTGCAACAAATTGCAAGTATGTGGGGCCATATTGTATAATTATTACAAATATAGAGCAATAAATATTAAATGCCATGGCTGGGTTTATATTTCTGCCTAAATGAGCCCGCATGAAAATTGAATTCATCTTAAAATGCTTACCTTGTACTTATTTCCTTAACAGCTAGATGTAATCATAAATGTATGTACGTCTTCGTGTAATTTTTTTGTAAAGCTTTAACCCAACTCGAATTTGATGTCAAATTTCAGTAGAAATCCCCATTATATTCGTCAACCTTCATGAAAATCAATCAAGTGAGATTTAACCTTCGCAGTTAATTAGTTTGGGAAAGTTTTTCAAATCGTGAATATTTGTATTGCAAATGACGCGTCTTTACACCTCTTTCTCCTGTCCCTATCACCACCGTCCCCAGCACCACCGCCACCGCCACCACCATACCCACCACCAACCCCACCATAACCACCACCACCAACACCACCATAACCACCACCACCAACACCACCACCACCAGCACCACCACCACCA
>Ga0123354_10008389_pt1 | contig 15696 bp, 6 predicted proteins | sample TergutLab28metaG_2_FD_97872 | JGI IMG/M metagenome (GOLD analysis project Ga0123354, IMG submission 97872) | Labiotermes labralis P4 segment gut microbial communities from Petit-Saut dam, French Guiana - Lab288 P4 | ecosystem: Host-associated > Arthropoda: Insects > Digestive system > Gut ...
TCTGCCCATTCTTTGTTTTTTCCCTCTTGTGTTAAGGGTAAAGTTAGTAATCTGTTTATATAATACCTAAAGGCTGCCATTTTTTGCTCTATTGGGTGGTTGGAAGTGTAGTGGATCGTAGTGCAGACATGTTTAAACTTGTCTGTCACTGCAAATTGTAGGAATCTGGTAACTTCAATGAACCTCATTCCTGTAAACGGAAGTTGCTTGTGAAGATTGAAATGAGTATGTACCAGGTTCATGGATTAATTAACTCTTATCGTGCTAACGTGGAAAATATGGTGAGCTTCTAATAATGCCAGCAGATGGCAAATGCGATTTAACTCGGCATTTAAAGGGTTACAAGTGTTTAGCCATTTTGATCTCTGAACATTACTCAGCTGGAAGTTTACCTAAAGCTTGAATGAGAAAAGTAGTATAGGGCAGTGAGTTTCAGTGCCATAGTATTTCATATTTATATATATATGCATGGAGTCAACTCGCTACAGGCTGGACGGTCTGGGGATTGAATCCTGGTGCGGGGGGGGGTGTGATTTTCTGCACCCATCCAGACTGGCTCAGGAGCCCACTCAGCCTCCTGTTCAGTGAGTACTGTGTCTCACTGTTGGGGTTAAGGTGGCAGTGGCCTGGCATTGACCACACACCCCTATCTAGCTTGGAGGTTAAAGAAAGGGTAAAGCAACACTTCTGCTCCCCCTCTGGGCCATTGTGGCCTGTTACAGGGAGAACTGTTACTGGGTGAGATAGTTTGGCTGCAGTCAATAAAGCTAGACAGTCAGTGGCATAGAGTATGATCCATTCACTCCAGATGAACCCAGTTTTGTGGCATCACAAGAGGCATTTTTTCCTTGTAGTGAAAAGTGTGTGCCGGATTGCTCCTAGTGTACCTGTAGAACAAACGTCTCCTGAAAGATACAAAATGTACAGAAATGGTTGGACTAAATGTAGAATCCATGAATGGCATATCTGTTTCTGAATATCCAAGTTAATGTTTCACTCTTCTACTGGTAGAGCTTGTTACAAATATATAATTTAGCTGCAGTTTGTGTAACATTTAAAGAAAAACCTGTTGGGTATTAGGTGCAAGCCAAAAGTTCCCAGATTGGGATGCTGTAACTAATTTAGGGTTACCTTAGTGACAGGTCAATATTATCCCTGTCAGAGTGGTCCCCTTTAGAGTGTGTACGCAGGGCTTAGTGCCTGTCCCACTCCTGAAATGATCTCTGGACCTCCCATTTCATGATGTTGTCCAGTACCACCTGTGATTCAGCTTGAATCTCTGCCAAGTCCTCAGATCTTCATCCATTTCATGGGACTTTTGTATACGAGGACAGTGGGGTCAAAAGGGGCTATAAAGGAAGTTTCTGGCCTCTTGGTATTGAACTTGCAGGTCTTTGCACAAAGAAAGTTGGTTTTGTTTCTGGTAGTCATTCAGTAGATGGGACACAAATTTTGAAGCACTACACTTCATGTTGGCTGATTTCGGTGGCAATGTGGTCTCAGTCCTGGGTCTACAGCCACTGACTTGCTGGGATTTCGGGTTCAAATCTTATCTGGATGTTTGTGTCTTGTGAGTGTTTTGTGTTGTCAGGTAAGAGGTCTCTGTGACTGGCTGATCACTTTTCCTGAGGAGTCCTGCCAAGTGTGGTGTGTCTAAATAAATGTGATCTAGGCATCATAGAGGCGGCCTAGACCTACTAGACCTGTCGAGCCATAAAATAAAACACCTCATGTTGAAATCTTCGGCTACAGTGCCTTGGCATGTGCTGTGTGATGGCCCTAGAATGTTATAAGCACTCTTAATTGTATGCTATGCTATCATGGATGACTTGACACACTTTATCCCCATTTTTCTCTCTGGCTTAACAGTGGTTGACCTGACTATCCATAATCCTTAATTCAAGTTTGTCTACTTTTAAAATGTGGATACCGTTCAGAAGCTTGTGTACTACTCGTGGCATCATCACGCAAGGCATTTTCAAGCATTATTAGTCTTAGAAACTGGTTTCTCATGGTTACAACAACACTTGATCCAAATTCTTTCTTCCTTGAAATCTGCCATTTCAGTGGGCTACAACCATTGGACAGCGCACTGAACAAAAACATAAACATTATTTGCACAAAACAAAACAGTCTATTACAGTGGCACTTCACTAATTCACACTAAATTAAATCAGTGGTACCCAGAACTACACAGCTGCATTAGTGTTGTGCACAGCCAGTATGGAAAATGTTGGTTCATACCTCATATGTCACATTCCTTTAGGCAATAGGAGGATTGTTTTATCGCTGTCATGAAACAAAAGCAAATGAATCAGTAGTGCACTCATAGTTGGTTTGCCATTTTGTGAATGGTACTAATTAAATTGTGTGTTATACTTTAAACTATGCAGAACTGATGGTTACCAATTAAATGGATGGTGCCAGCAATAAAGCACATTTCAAAGCATTTTGTGAAGCATGCTGATTTTTTTTTTATTTTCAGATTTTGATGATCTTTATGATGATGATGACCTTCAGTGATAAGGATTTCTGTACAGTATCTACTGTGATGCTTCTCAGTGGAAGGACTATATGTACATACAGACTTCTACACCTGAGTGTATATAGTGATACAGAATTTAAGAATTAAAAGGCACATGTGTTCATTGTATGCTTCCATCGTAAATTAAAGGCATGTATTCCTAATAACATATCACATCATGTGACCCTTCGTTTATTTCCTCTGTCCAAGATTCTTAAACGTGTGTCAACAATGTATTTGTATCCTCTTTTCTTTAAACTAAATAAAAACAAACAAATAGTTAAACTATTATATAATTAAGTAATTATATATATAAATAAGTGTGCTAATGGGCAAGCAAAAAAATGTATATAGGTAATAAATGTAAATTAAAATTACTTAAGTCAATGGGTAATAAAAATAAATAAAAACAAGCAAATAAATGTGTGGATAAGTAAATATCTAAATAAATAAATGTTGATACCTGAATAAACAGATAAATAATAAATAAATAAATAAATATACATGTAAATTGAAAAATGAATTAAAACATAAATACATATGTAAATCAATATATAAATTATCTTATAAATAAGTAAATAAATAGATAAATACATAAATAAACAGGTAATGGCAATAGATAAGTTAAAAAATTGAATAGTTAAATAAATACACAGATAAAGAAATGTGTAAATAAACAATAGATAAAAAAAAAGAATAGATAGAGAAATAAATAAGGAAAATGTTAGACAACTAAATGAATAAATAGATGAATATATAAACAGGTAAATGAAAATAGTAACATAAATGGATAAGTAAATAGGGGATTAACAGTACATACATATTCAACAAATATGTACATGCAAAAATAAACTGATAACGATGTGTTATTTCAAACATTAATGGCAAGAGGTATTATTGTATGCTAGCAACTTACAGTTGAGATTCAGGTCTTCTGTGATGCTCTGTTCCCCTGAAAATGATATTTTTGGATGGGCTTGCATGCAGGATACCTGTTTTCTTGAGAAAGGGAGAGACAAACCAAAATAAGCATTCAAATGTTAGAATTAGTAGAGGAAAGAGGTATGGGAGCAAGCAGAGCTGTGAAGATTTTGTAATGGCAGTTGTTTCTTTGTCAATCTTAATTTACATGTTTGTGCGCAAGATCTCAATAGATGAGGAGAGTTATAATAGTGTATAATTACTAGCAACGATCAACCACAGCAGCTCCTATCCCTCCATATATTCCTTGGGATGGATTCATGCTAACCGACGAGTGTACCAAGTATTTGTAAACCGCGAGTCGAGCAGCTAAAGCGGATGGTTACAGCGAGAGGTATGTATTATTGTGTGATAGCAACTTATAGATGAGAGTCAGGTCATGTGTGATGCTGTGCTCCTATGAAACATCAGTAACTTGTTATGCTCAGCATGGCGCAACAACTAGGAAGACTTGAATCTTTATCACATCCACTGTGAGGACACAAAATCTCACAGATTGTGGGTACCTGTAACTAACTCTTTAGAAGGTGGTTTCCAACAGAGGGACAGTCACTACAATTTCCACAGCGTGTATAATATCACAAACCTGCTGGAAAAAACAGTTTTGGGATATCATGGAGAATACTGCTTGTGTGCAAACAGTGCAAATGAAATATCTGTGAGCCTGGGAGACTAACTGAACATGTACTGCTATGCTGGCACATGCGACACTTCTTTCCTTCATACCAACAGTTGTGAGGATGTCACTCACTTCAAGTTACAGGCCTGCATGTGTTATTTGTCTGTATAGCATCTTGCTTCTTAGCAACTCTTTCATACTGCAGTTCAGTAAGATTAGTAAACACTGATGTTACAAAATACCAACTGTTTATTCTTTAAGGCAAACATGTTATGTCTATGTTAGCATCATTGTCATGTGTACAGATAACAACAATGGTGAAACTGGACCACATAAAAGACAAAGCTAAATAGTATACATACAGAACAGTGTATATGCTATATATATATATATATCTTGAAAATCATACCACATAAGAAACAGAACCAATAACAACAAAAATGATACAAGCAGTCGTGTGACAAACATAACCTATGTTTGTGTCAAAACACGTTTTTCTTAATGAGTAAAGAGTTGTGATAAAAGGCAGTAGGTATCGGTTATGTGGCACGTGGTGACCAAAGCCTATATGTGCAGAAGACACTGACCATGATACACACAATGAAAATGAAATGCATTTGTCTTGGAAAAAAATTAGTGTTGAAAAATACCAGTACATTCTTTATAACATCAGTTATGTGACATGTAACAAACAAAATTTCAGCCATACTGATTCCAAAAAATGCCAAATTTATGCAAGTTCATAAATGAACTTTTAGCTGAGTGTCGTGAATGGTTTAACAAACTGTTGTTACACAGCTGACTACAGTAATGGAGGTTGGACATTCTGATTTACTAGCAATATTGCCCAGCAACAAAGTCCATGGACATAAGGTCAAATGAAGTTTCTCACATTTCTCGTAAATAACTGGTAGCATTTTGACAAAATTTAAGGCAATAAATCTGTGTGTGATATTAGTTAGCACTTTTGGATTTTTACCATATTTTGTTAAAGTAATAAACTTTTTTACTACAATTTATGTCCCAATTCTTGTACATGAAGTACAGGAAATCAAGAATTAACAAACTTTTAAACTTGTTACTTAATGTTTTATTTAAGATCATTTAATGATCAAACTCCCAAGTGATGATTTCACAAGGATGGAACATATAGGAGCTTTTAATGTTTTAACCTTTTGACGCCTAATGCCAACTATAGTGTTCGTACCGCACCGCTAACCTCTAAAGTTGCATTTTATATATTTATTCAACAAATATAGGTACTGAATATTTTAAACATGGTATATAATCTCTGTTTTTTTTCTCTTCAAAATGCAGTTTGTTTCATAATTCTAACATATTTGGTTCCTGTATTATTCACATTTTATATACACGGTGTGCTAAAATTTAAAAAAATAATTCCGGCTCCAAAAGGTTAATATAACACAAATGTGTTAATACAAGATTGTGCGTTTATTGGTGAATTATTACAAATTAGTCACAATCAATGCACAGAATGAACAACATAAAATTTAATTTTTGTATTTCAGTCATATTCGGCTTGTAAAGGCTCACTCACCATTTTTGGGATACATGTTGGTGGAACTTATATATTTTCAATACTTCTATCTTTCTGTTTGAAACAGAGATATAATTTTTTGAAAACCAGAAACCAGAACACTTAATAATATATAAGTGGAGGGTAGGGATGGGGGTAGAATACAAAAGTTTTAACCTTTTCCACAGTGAAAAAGAGCAACAGTAATTTACTCACATTATTAGAATGCCATAACTCAGGTAACAGCTGTTATATGTAGTTATACTCCAGTTACAATGTAACAACACACTGAGTGAGCCAAAAATCACTGTGCACCTACAGCAGATGATGAGTTTATTCGGAGAGCCCTTGTACATTAATACAAATACATAATAATCATCATCATCATCACCACCACCATCTTAGGGTTGGTCAGCATTCATGCTGAGGCTGTTGTAACACTAATACTAGTATGAGGCAGTTCTGTCATTGCAGTCTGACTCAGTCTGTACATGTATTTTAAGTGAAGTAAGAAAGTTTTATGATTTTCAGCGAAATATAGATTAGATTGTTCATGTTAGTTATGTTAAGCAATATAAGCTCTAGGATGAAATAGTTTTTGTTGTTATTATGTAATAATGAGGTCCATTTTAATAGTAAAAACTTGTGTAGCAGTTTTTCTTTGTTGGACATGCATGCTGATCAACTTTTTATTTATTTACTTATTTATTTTGGAATTTAAAACTGTAAATGTATTTAGACAATTGTGCTTTTCTAGCTTATCCTCAGCTGAATAACCTATTTGCCACCCTACCAAGAACTGACCTAATGAACATACAATGTGACTTTTTATTTATTTATTTAATTTTATAATTCAAATAATCCACTATTGTGGATATAGAACTTGTCATTATTCTAGGAATAGGAAACAGTCAACACAGGTATAACAACTACTACACAATGTACATACAAAACTGATGCATAACATGATTAAAAGAGTCTATAGTTATATAGACATAATTACGAGATCATTTAAACGTAACAACCAAGATCACTCCTAGAGGTCCAGTCAAAATATTCTTCAAGTGTATAAAATGAACCCACTGAAAGAAACCTTTTGAGAGTTAACTTGAATTTTTTCACATTCCGAAATAAATTCTTAATATTTTGAGGAAGGTAATTGAATATTTTTATTCCTGAATAATGAATTCCTTTTTTATGTTTCGTCAATCTTGGTAACGGAGGATGTAGGTCAGACCTATGTCGGGTTCTAATTGAGTGAACATTGGAGCTTATTGTAAATTCGTCTATATTATTAACTACAAACAGTAGTATTGACAATATGTACTGCGAGTACAGTGGAAGGATATTTAGCTTTTTAAACAACTCACGACATGACATTCTATTGTCTACCTTCATAATAATTCTTATTACTCTCTTTTGCAATTCAAAAATGTTCATACTGTAGGGTGAGCTTCCCCAAAAGACAATACCATATGTTATAGTGGAATGCATATAAGCAAAATATACTGTCCTTAAGTTTTTTGTAGAGATAATGGTTTTCAAAAGTCTAATTACATGACATGCTGAGTTAAGTTTAGAACTTAACTGTTCAATATGTAAGTTCCAGGATAGTGTACTATCCAAGGTAAGTCCCAGAAATCTTGTACTTAACCTTTTGGCGCCGGAATAATTTTTTTAATTTTAGCACACCCTGCATATAAAATGTGAATAATACAGGAACCAAATATATTAGAATTATAAAACAAACTGCATTTTGAAGAGAAAAAAACGGAGAGTATATACCATGTTTAAAATATTCAGTACCTATATTTGTTGAATAAATACATAAAATGTAACTTTAGAGGTTAGCGGTGCGGTACGTCAACTATAGTTGACATTAGGCGTCAAAAGGTTAATGTATTCGTAATAGGGTTACCTTTATAACTAAGTTGTATTATGTCTATGAGAAACTTTGATTTTGTAGAGAAATGCATATAGTATGTTTTATTGAAATTTAATACTAAAAAATTTGTTTTAAACCAATTGCTTATTTTCTCAATTACTGCATTAATTTCTTCCTTAAAAGCTGAAATTTTCGGATGGGTAATAATTAGTGTTGTCTACAAATATAGTAGGTTTAGGTATGTGCGTACCGTTTATTATGCCTGGCAAATCATTAATATAGAGAAGAAAGAATAAGGGACCAAGAACCGAACCCTGGGGTACTCCTTGTTTTACTTTTTCCCATTCAGAGAAATGATTATTTGAATATGTATTCTTTATTCTCACTCTTTGATATCTGTCATTCAAGTATGATTTTATTAGATTCTTTGCTTTACCTGTAATACAATAGAACTCTAGTTTAGACAATAAAATCTTGTGATTTACATAATCAAATGCTTTGGTCAGATCACAAAAAATACCTCCGACCCATTTATTACTATTAAGCGCTTCCAAAATATTGTTGATTAGATTATATGCAGCTGTTTCTGTAGAGGAGTTGCTCCTGAAGCCATACTGTTCCCTTGCTAATATGTTATTGGTATTTATATGACAATATAATCTCTTATAAATAACCTTCTGAAAAACTTTTGAGAAGGATGTAAGTAATGATATTGGCCTATAATTTGATATTTCTGTCTTGTTACCTTTTTTAAATACTGGGTTTATCTGAGAATATTATAGTCATGTAGAAAATATGGCTGTGGACAGCATTCTATTACATATATAAGTAAGAGGAGATACAATAAAAGGTGAACTTATCGTTGATATTTTCATTGATATCTCATCATAACCATGTGAATTTTTCCATTTAAGTGATTTAATAATTTCTCTAATTTCCTGAGAGGTTACAGGTGTAAGTTTTATACTTGGAAATTGACTGGTAAATACTTGGTATAGGTAATTGAGTGGATAAACTTCATCTGATGAAACATTTATATTGGCCAGTTTGTTTGTACCTATTTTATCAGTGACTGTTGTGAAGTAAGTATTGAATATATTGGCTATGGTTTGGTGGTCTTCAACTACATTTTCATCCACATTCATAGGGGATATCTCATCCTTTCTTATTTTTTGTGTTTCTGTTTTGACAATGTTCCACATGGTCTTCACTCTATTATTTGAGTTTGTAATAAGTTTATTATAATGTAATTTTTTGGCAGTTTTTATAACTAAAGCTAAAATTTTACAGTATGTTTCATAGTAGCTACTGAATTTAGGATTTTTTATTCCTCTACAGAGCAAGTACAAGTATCTTCTATGTTGACGTGATATCTTGATTCCTGTTGTTATCCAAGCTTTCTTGAACTGAATAGGATGACATTTCTTAAAAGGAAAACTGTGGTAGAATATTTTCAAGTAGGTGTTAAGAAAACAATTAAATATTGCATCCACACTATCTTTAGTAAAAATTTCGTCCCAGGACACGTAGCTAAAGTTTAATTTAAAGTCTGATATTGTAATTTCATTAATTAATCTTTTAGTGTAGTGATGTTCTCTCGAGTTTTTAATTTTCAATTTATCCAATATAAGAATCTGTGCATCGTGGTCCGATAGCCCGTTCAACAATGGATTAATAGTATAATTTTGATTTTTAAATTTGTCAATGAAAATGTTATCAATTGCAGTGGATGAGCAATTTTTACTTCTAGTAGGAAAATCCACTATGCTATATAAGCCGTATGATGCTAAAAGGTCATCTAATTGTCGTTTATTATTGGTGTCGTCAAGATAATTAATATTTATGTCACCACAAATAATTATATTTGTAGAATTAGTATGTAATTGATTAAGAATTTGTTCTAAAGAGGTTGAAAAGTATTCAACATTTCCAGATGGTGGTATATAAACACATAAAACAATAATTTTGGAAGAGGAAATCTGTAATTTTACAGCACATACCTCGAAGTCATGCTCATTACAAAATTTGGCTAGATCAGTATTTAAATATGTTAGCATTTCATGCACAAATATAGTTACTCCACCATGTTTACAATTCTTCCTGCAATATTTAGTCCCAAGGATATAACCCTCAATAAATGAATTCATTATTTCATAGTCACGTAGGTGGTGGTCAGTGAAACAGAGTAAATGTGGAATTTCATTAGACCAGCAATTTAACAGTTCTTCTATTTTATTATGTAATCCCCTGATATTTTGATGAAATATGGTTAAAGCCATTTTACTATTCTTGCTAGGGACACTGGTTTTACTAGGGTGATCTAGGTTCCTATATGAAGTTTCCATATCTTGTTTCACTATTTTGGGGTCCTTAATTACATGAATCTTATTGCAATTATTATTAACACAGTTTGCTGTGAAGGCAGCATTTTTAATGTTTTTGGGGTGTCTGTTAATATTGTATCCTTGGTACTTTACATCCCTAGCAGTTAAATTGTTATTAAGAGCCTTATCCAGCTTTATGTCCACAAAAAATCATCACTTCTAGTATTTGGTATCCTCTTCAGCCTATTTGATGTCCTGGTTCCTTGATTAATATGGTCCAATAAATCTTCCTGCCATTCCTTGATGACAAGCAGTTTTTCTTTGTTGGACATGCATGCTGATCAACTTTTTATTTATTTACTTACTTATTTTGGAATTTAAAACTGTAAATGTGTTTGGACAATTGTGCTTTTCTAGCTTATCCTCAGCTGAATAGCCTATTTTCCACCCTACCAAGAACTGACCTAATGAACATACAATGTGACTATCATGTGAGTGAGACAAAATAATTAATTGCACAGCGTCTTCTTGTAAAACTGTAACATTGCAATCACAAGGTTTACTTTAAAACTGTAATATAAATTACCCTCGGTGTATTACTTGTACAGAATGTGATCAAGAAGCCCTTACCTTCAGTCTTGGTATGAGTTTGTAGCATCCCTTGTGAATGGATAAAGAATCTGGTGGGTCTGGTTTTGTGTTCCAGTTTCCTTCCTGTTGCGTGCCTCCAAGAATCGCGCAGTCTTCACTGGTAACAACAGAACATATAATGTACATTTACACCATCTACATGTGTGTACGCACATGTACATTGCAGCCTATTATTTCTGTTATAGCTGATCTACTGGGATTCTGATAATGTAGTAGCAGTAGCACAAAGGGTCATGCACAATAAAATGGAGAAGTTGTCAAGGAAATGGAGGATGAGGAGGCTACAGGAAATTATGATGTACCTGGGGATGTTCTCAGATTGTTTGGAGAAGATGGTCACAAACTAACTAAATGACACAACTGATCAACAACATACATTACACTGGAGAGTGGCCAAAGGATTTCACTGAAGTTACAATGACTGCCTTAAAGAAGAAATCATAGCTACAAAATGCAGCAACCATTGCACATTCAGCCCCCTCACACATACAGCCAAGATAGTAACAAGGAGCTTAAAAGAACAATTGAAAGGAAAATTGAGGATGTACTTGGTCAAGGTCATTTAGGTTTGAGACGAGGAAAAGGAACTGAGGATGCAATTCAGATGCCAAGAGTAACATCAAAGTGAACTGTGGACATAGATGAGGAATAGTGTGCATGCTTCATAGTCTGGCAGAAGGCATTTGATGGTGTAAACTGGACCAAATTAATGTAGATCCTAAAGACAACTGCTTGTAACTAGTGCAAAAGAAGAATGATCAGCAAACTGTACATGAATTAGAGTGTTTCACTAAGACTGATGCAAGGGGAGACAAGAAGTGTGAAGACTCGAAGAGGAGCTAGACAAGTATGTTCTTTGCCACCAATTCTATTCTACTTGTCGAGCGAATACCTTATCAAGGAAGCTCTTGAAAGTTCTGGAAACCTCAAAATAGGACTTTTAATTTGCATTGTGAAATGTGCAGATGACCTTGTGCTACTGGCTAAGGAAGAAATGCTGTTACATGGCATGATTTAAAAACTAACTGAAACTAGAAGACGCTATGGAATGGAAATGGATGTGGAAAAACTAAGGTAATGAGAATCTCAAGGCAACCATCCATACTACAGATTGTGATAGATCAAAACAACTGGAGAACGTAGAATACTTCAACTACTTGGGTAACACGATAACGAATGATATAAGTTGTATATGTGAAATTAAATCTAGGATTGCCATGACAGAAGCAGCATTCAACATGAAAAAGGCTAATTGTGAGGTGAGAGAGAAAACCAACAAAATGCAGCAGTTAGATGTTTATTATCGGTTGTGGGGCGCTACCAACCACATCCAGCAGAACCAGTGTAGCGCACCACATGCAATAACATACGTCTTGGTCTCCTGAAGATGGGCATAATGATGCCCGAAACATGTTGAGAAAGTGTTGATAATAAACATCTAACTGTTGCATCTTGTTGGTTTTCTCTCTCACCTCACAATTTGCTCACGTTGCACGGTCACAGTAACCTAAAGCATGAAAAAGGCTCTTTTCACCAGCAAATTGGACTTAAATTTAAGGAAGATATTAATAAAATGCTACATTTTGAGCATAGCTTTGTGTGACGCTGAAACTTGGACAATTCAGGAAGTAGACCAGAAGTACCTGGGAAGTTTTGAGGTGAAGGAGTGTTACATAAAGTCAAGGAGGACAGAAATATCCTACACACAATAAAAATAAGGAAGCCTAACTGGATTGGTCAAATCTTTTGTCAGGACTGCCTTCTAAAACATGTTATTCAATGAAAGATAAAGGATAGAAATGACCTGAAGACGAGGAAGAAGAAGGAAGCAGCAACTGGATGACCTTTGGGAAATGAAATTTTAATGGAAATGGAAAAGGAAGCACTAGATTACACTCTGTGGAGAACTTTCTTTGGAAGAGGCCATACATGTAGTAGGACAGACTACATAATGAAGGAACAGAAGGACATTGTTTTGAAATTAACATATGAAGAATAAATCAGGTATCATGTGTCTCTTTGTAATAACCATGTATTATACTGATCTGGAATGTTTTTAGCTCCTGTTATTTGAAATATGTATTTGTGATTGACCTGTAATGCCCAAAACTGCATACATCTAGGATAAACTTACTTTGGTACAATGTAATTTCCAACATCTTTTTCTTCTTCTCTACTAACTACAATTTTACCAAGTACTTGTAGCAAGTGATATATATTTGAAGTTGTAAAAAAAAACTTTGAATTTGCAATGATACATTATTCACTAAAGTCTCTTTGGTCATCAGCTATGTAAAAACGGAGTCAGTATCCAATGTTTTAGTGTTGCAAACACTGGATACCAGCTTCAATTTTATGCTGCTCATCACCTGTGAAAGGTATAAAGGTATATTCTGTGTTGTCCATTGCCTGGAAGTGGAATGGAGCATCCTCTCAATGACAGCAGTACACATTTTTATGACTGATGTATGAAGCTAGTATGACCTGCATTGATTGAATGCTTGGAGCTATGCCTCAACTTTTAGTGTTTATAAAATGCACAGTTGCTTTTCACATGCATGGAGAGTTAAGATAGTTGTTTTGAAACATAAACAGTGTAAATTGTGATGGTGATACTGGATGACATGGATCTGGCTGTGTCAGAAGTAGAGTGCCTAAGTATGGGCATGGATGGGAGAGGAGAGATATCACTTGGTAAAATTCAGCACTGCTGGGAGCATATTAACCTTCATCCTGCTGGGGTGGGTCTTATTTTATTAACAATTAATGCACATTTTTTGGACAAATAGTAACATGAAACATGATGCGTGGTGTGTACAATAACAAAATACTGGGGTGGGTGTTTAAATTTTGGTGCATGGTTTCTGAAAATCATATTCTTTCAACATAAAATATGAAATAAATAGAGTTTTGTTGAAAATAAAATTTTTATCTGAGTATACAGCATGCCTTGATAATTCAGTGTATTTCCATGTTTGCTAAATATATAAAATGAATTGTTATGGGTGTTTTCCAACAAGCAATCACACACGCAAACACAGGCCATTAAGAGTCAAAATGGATCACTGGTAAGTAGGGTGTGGACTGCGTCCAGCTGTTCCAAAGAACATGTCAACAGTTGGCTTTTGTGGATGTGGGGAATACACTGGTTTCCATACTCTATGAAATTTTCAAGTTTTCATGCAATATTTCACACCTTAAGAGTTATGTAGAAATGTGGCTTTACATGGTGAGAGCTGTGACAATTGCACTAATCCTCATTGGATTAATCCATAACACAACCCATAATTCCTTAGTAATATAACTGCTGGCATCCTGTGTAAAATACTTTCATGTAGATTTCAGCCTTCTCATTGGTTCCTTGCAAATGTGGATCCTGCTTGTGAGTGCTGCCAACACTTCCCAGGGAAACTCAGTCTGCGAACTTTTGCAACAGAGCCTACTCTCTCCTCTAATTTCTTCCACAAAACATAGGGGTATTACTATAACCAAGATGGCTCAATTCCCCTCTTCACCAAATTGGGGATGATGAGAGGTATTTGAAACAGAATTGTCCTGTGTGATCCGCAAAATCAGATTAATAAAAAACTTTTGCGTCTATCCAAAGTACAAACTTACGTAATAAGAACGCTTGGCAGTGTTTTGCTGTCATCAGATGCTACCTGCCACTTTGAACACAGAAAATTACAAGAACAGCTACAAGTGTGTATGAAATGTGATTCTTACAAATGTATATTTCAGCTATTGCTGCAGCTTAAACCATAACTTACAGGTAATTAATGTGACAATGATTAATACTTTCGAGTTACAAGGAGGGAAAGAAAATGAATATCGTGCTACAGGAAAGCAATATTCTTGCTGTACTGATCTTCAAAACAAGCATGATGGTACTCTATGGGTGCTGATTTTAACTGCACCACTTCTTACAGGCCATTTATGGGGCTATTTTACATCAAATGCTATGACCACTTTCGACAGACAATCTATGCCAGGGATTCTTGAAGTTCGTTCTGGTGTACCCCTATATAAAATTTAACAATTTCAATGTACAATCGATAATTTGAAACAACAGCTAACAATGGGGACAAGTTATATGATTCTGTGTACTGGCAAATATATGTGGCTTATGTTTTTATTTAACGTTGATAAATTTTATAATTTTTATATTTCAAATTTTTATTAACACCACACATCAGTAAACAGTGGTTAGTGTACTAGCAATGGTGTGCATACCAACGTTTGAGAAACCATTGACTATTCTAATACAGTTCATGAAATAAGCCACATGTGAATGGAATCAGTTTAAATCAAGTAACAGGAAACGTGGGGGAAATGTGATAGCATCAGTCTTACTGGAAGACTATTCTAAACACAATTACACAACCATAATGAAATACTGCACAACTATTACCAACTTTCCATCCCTGTGTCTTATGTCTTCCATGTAATCTGATCCTTTTTAGTATTATCCTGTTACAGCTATTCTTGTCTTGTACACCTTGCCTCCCATAATGTTAAGGAACCATGGACCAGATGATGCCTACAACAACATGTATCCACTGAAAATACAAATCAGTGTCTTTTTTATCATCTTTCCCAACGGCAGCAGCTTTATAGCATAGAATCCCATAATCTGCCAGGATACACCATGAGAGGTGCAGTGCTTATGATATTAAAAGAAAGACACTGCATAAAACTTACTGTGTACAAATATTTCTTCTAAAATGGGATGTTTGAAGGGAGTACTTACTGTAACATGCCAAAACAAAATATCATACTAGGACTAAAAATAAAAACAGTTGAATACAACAAACCAAATTATCTGGGGCATCCCACCAGCTGTCTATATTCCCACTTACAGCAGCATATCATACAGTTGGCACAGACAGACTGTTCCATGTGGTGAAATGAGTCAACCGCATACAATTCAAATTTTATGGTGCATTCCTGTAACTGTTGACATTGCCATTTAGAGCAGAAGTATGAGACATCATACAGTTAGCACATCCCATATTTAACCAAATATATAACAATACCCCCTTCATAATTCCAATTTTAAGGTAAATGCCTACATAAAATGTGCTAAGCACTGTGTTTCATTATATGGTGACAAGCTTTCTCATCAGCTGATGAATAAGGAAAAATTTCTTGTCTTATTTTTTAATACATACAGCA
>Ga0123354_10008390_pt1 | contig 15696 bp, 7 predicted proteins | sample TergutLab28metaG_2_FD_97872 | JGI IMG/M metagenome (GOLD analysis project Ga0123354, IMG submission 97872) | Labiotermes labralis P4 segment gut microbial communities from Petit-Saut dam, French Guiana - Lab288 P4 | ecosystem: Host-associated > Arthropoda: Insects > Digestive system > Gut ...
AGTAACTAGGCTAGTGTAGTGCCTTCCTACCTAAAAGATGGCTTGACCTCCATCAAGTTTCCTCAGGGAAAGACACTGGAACTTATGGTAGAATTTTGCTGCCACCAGCCAAAGTGATTTGGCAAATCTAATCATAGCAAGGAATCAAGGATTTGTAAACAGTCGTTTGATTCAATCCCAATTTGGATAAAAGTAAAATATATATATATATATATTCTATTCTGTAAAACTAAATATTATGTAACAATAACTAACAAAGTAATAAATACAATTTTAATCAATCAAACTCTGCCAAAATGTAATATACGTTATTTAAATAATTAACTTGCTCTTTCTCTATAAATCAAAACTTGTAAATTTGGAATAAAGCCTAAATATAATTGCCAAACTGCTCAGCTCGAAATAAAGTGAATTTAGAATACCAGCCAATATGCCTTACCTTGAATAAACAATAGACCGTACAGCATCGTAGTATCGTTACAACAATCTTTGTTAAAATTGTATTCAATCACTATAATTCTTCAATTGTAGATACGTGACGGCCGATAACAAATTTGTTTACCGGTGTGCGCTAAGCTTTATAGAGTAGAGCTTACAAGTCATGTATTCCTAAAAGTATAATGATCTTATCAAGTCACTGCGGGGTTCAAGCTGTTTAGTACTGCTGAATTTAGTGGTTGTGACTGAACGATCTCTTCATGAATTCAAGTATTTAAATTTCAAAGTTTCTATCTAATGCAAATACATATATAAATTTAACACGCATTACACAGTAATCAGCTTCATAGGACTGAATTTATTTCTAATTTCTTCTGAAATGTGGGAATATTTCTGTGTTTAACTAAAAGCTAAAGCAGCCCCGTTACAGGCATGGAGTGGCCCAGAGGGTTCCAGGAAGTTAAGGTTCCCAGATTTCATCACAACGGCACAGGATGGTGGTAAGGTTGTCAGCCTTAGGCCCCGGCCGCCTTTACCCCCTGGAAATGCTCCCGGTACTCATTTCTGTTAGAGGCTGAGTCGACCCCAGGGCCATAGTGCGATCAGAAGGATTTTATGTCAATGAAAAATTCCAATGACACCATCTGGAATTGAACCAGCGACCTTCCGATTTGTAGCACAGCACCTTAACCACTGTGCCACCGCGGTCTCCTCTGTGTTTAACTACGATATTTAAATTTTACTTCATTCTAGAAGAAATTATTAGTTATCTTTTATCCATAGTCTTATCCTGCATTCTGTTTACCATACATCCTATACTCTGTTTTCGCATCATTTGAGTACAGACTAACTACTGAAGAAGTTATATTCTTTTTACATAGTTCATGGATTTACTACAAAAATAAGTGACATGGATACACGAATACATACAAGCCGTATAAGTGTGCATGTGTGTGAGAGAGAGCGAGATGTGGGGGAGAGAGAGAAGTTTTTAGCTGCAGCATATGTCCATGCCGACAAATACGATATATTCCAAACCAATTCCTTTTCACACGTACAGACACGTGCACTCTACAAAACTTCACCACGATAAGGTAACTGTATGTTAGATAATCTCCCACTCTTCATGCTTAATTATAGCAATAATGGCTTCAAAATTGAACCTTCTCTGCTGACTCTTCTGCAATGCCAGTCAGGTCTATAAATCACCGTGTTACTACCTACCTCACTATCTCTATCTGTTGACAGAACTGTCAATATAACACGGACGTGCGAATACTTGCTGGGCTATTAAATATGTGACTACTAAGGCCCCGTATTCCCGAATGAGCTGCATTGATAAGGTGTCGTTTACAGCTACCGTCAAACCATTAATGACAGGTTCGCAATTTGTCTCTTTATGTTGTAACTGCAGATGATATCCACCGATAAACAAAGTATTGATTTACATAACAAAGCAAATTACCATGCCGAAAATATAGAGTTAAAAAGAAACTACGACCAACAGAGAAGAATAAGTTATCCGCTCTTGTGTGAACTGCGCTGCGTCACTGGACACTCATTTCGTGACATTTCGAGAAAACGCAGTTGTTTCTTCTTCAAGGGCATGAATGTCCAAGAAGAATTCTTCTTCGACAAATTTACAGTTGAAGTAATAGCGACTGACGATTCTCTACGAAACGTCAGAAACCAAATAAACGGTGACGAAGCGTAAAATCGCAAAAGAGCAGATATCTCATATACAACGCCGCAAAAAACATAATTCTTAGTGACGAAGGATAAAAGTATTCACAGATGAATTTTATGTTCCTCACACCGTTCATTTTCTTATATTCAAAATATTAACCAACAACCGACAGTGATGGCGATCAATACTTGGATCAGCGAGTTGGACTTGCGTTCATTTGTGCAGGTTGACTCGCTGAGATGGTACTCCGGTACCGAAACATGTAGATGTTGACACTTACCACGAATTGTATTTTCTTATTGATATTTTATTTTATTTTTACTGTATCTGTTAGTTAATACATTAAACATGTTTATACGTCATAAATTTCCTTTCGAGACTTAAAAACACAGCAATGCAAATTTTATTTTTATTTGTACAAATATCACAATTTGTTTTATTGTTCAGTAACTTCCATGAATATTGGTTACAATTCTTAGGTTACGCAAAGAACAATCCTAAACACACGGCATAATTCCAGAGTACAGATCTTCTTCAAGGACTTTAGGAACAGCTGGTTCAATAAACCACTGAGCCGAATAAATTTTCACATTCTTAAATATGTTTCGCATTGACACTGAAATAATTTCTAAAAATCGCTATATATTCAAAAAAGTAACAGCACGCCAACACGTCCTTATAGGGTGCTTAGTAGTGATTTAGAAATACCCCCTACAGAAATCAAAACGAATCATCCAGCTAATATCTGTTTCCCCTGAAATATGACCACTAATTCCTCAATGTCATTAGCTACAGATCCATGAATCTCCAACAAACGCAAGTTACGAGGGGAAGTCCCCTTGTTCTTGGGTTAACAGAAATCTCATTTACGTCAGTCGACCAATGTGGATAACAAAAAGAATTTAATTCTATTTCGAAATTTCTCAACGTCTCGAGGATTATCATTTAGAAGTCAATAATATTATTGCCCCACTGCAGTGGACTCACCACTTTCACATTCTGGGTCTGCAGATTCATTCATTCTTGCATTACGTTACGAAGTATCGTACAGGCTCCGTAATTTATGTGGCTCTTAATATGTTTGAAAAATGATCATTAGTGAAGGAAGAGGCCATCGTGGTCTTCGTCTTTATCGTCAACAGAACTATCTTCCTGTATTTATAACAGTTTATTAGACCATGTATTTCGACTTTACTTGCAGGCCACCATCAATTGCATAGTTTAACAAGACAGACGTATGTAATACGTAGCACTGAGGCGCGTTCGCGTAACTTATGTTGCCGTGGAAAAGCAATAACTATTACAAACTATGAGTCTTTGTTTTTAGCCGTAGTTATTCGGCATGCAAAACGCGTACTTTCTGCGCCACATTGCACTGTCACCTGTGGCATATCTGGATCTGCCACATTTTCCCACATTATCTTATACGTGGTAGGACAATTAAGTTCGCGAACTCGCCAACGTGTGCTTGCTGTGGCAGCAGTGGACAAAAACCTTAGTATGGTTTGATGCGGTTGACATATCAGCGTTTCACAGCTATGCTGTTGTTGATCAATGGCTGTCTCTTTCTGAGTGACATCTATTACCGTCTGCGTGTGTTTTGGTGTGCCGCCGCGAGAATGTCAGAGCTTGAATTAGAGCAGCGATAGAACATTAACTTTATTGTTAAACTTGGAAAGAGTGGAAACGAAATCTGAGATATTAGTGCAAGTTTACGGGGATAATGCTAAGAAGAAAACAGCAGTTTAAAGTGGGTGAAATATTTTACTGAGGGAAGAGAAAGTGTCACTGACGAAGAGAGATCAGGACGGCCAACAACAAGCAGAACTGAAGAAAACATTGCAAAAATTCGTCATAATGTGCGTGAAAATCGTCGGCTGACTGTCAGAAGCATAGCAGAGCAAGTGAACATCGACAGAAGAACAGTTAGGAAAATCTTAACTGAAGATCTTGACATGAGGAAGGTGTGTGCGAAAATGGTCCCAAAGGAACTCACCGAAGAACAAAAGCAAAGAAGAGTCACAATTTGCCAAGACCTTTTGGAGGGGCAAGATGACATTTTGGACCGTGTCTTCATAGGTGATGAAACATGGGTCTACCAATACCACCCCGAAACGAAGCGACAAAGTGCACAATGGAAGACTGCCAATTCCCCACGACCAAAAAAATTCCGTCGGTCCAAATCAGGAGTCAAAACAATGTTGCTGACTTTTTTTATATTAGACGGATTGTTCATTATTAATTTGTGCCAAATGGATAAACAGTCAACCAAGTTTACTATTTGGAAGTACTGGAAAGGCTGCGTGAAAAGTTTGAAGGAAACGACCCGAACTTTTTGCCAACAACTCATGGATCCTGCATCACGACAATGCACCTGCTCACACGGCACTGTTTGTGAGGGAAAGTTTAACTACTAAACAAATAGCTGTGTTGGAATACCCTGCCTATTCACCGGATCTAGCCCCCAGTGGCATTATTTCTGTTCCCGAAGATAAAGGAAATTTTGAAAGGAAGGCATTTTGATGACACTGATGACATCAGGAGTAATACAACTGCAGCTCTGAAGGCCATTCCACAAAACCAGTTCCAAAATTGTTTTTAAGGGTGGACTAGGCGCCGGCATCGGTGCATAGCTTCCCAAGGGGAGTACTTTGAAGGCAACCACGGTGGTATTCAGCAGTGAGGTATGTAGCACTTTTACCGCGATGAGTTCGCGACCTTTATTGTCCGACCACGTAAATGCCATGATTTTCGGGAAAAAATCACAGAATATAAAATATGTCTTTTGATTTTCTCTAAATTTTTCTGTTAAACATTTCTCATTCTAAGAAGAATTCAGCGAGATATTATCATAGGCGTATATATTTCTTCATAAGCACCCTATATCCTCAGATATTAATCAAACCTGAATTTCCTCGACGGACTTTTTTTTAAATTTTCAAATATCAGACGTCATGAAATCCGTCCAGTAGGCTCTGAGTTGTGCCATGCGGGCAGATGGACGGACAGACAGACAGACACGAGTGGAGGAAAATTTCATTTAGAATACTAAAATGTAAAAGACTGTTTACTCTCGTAGTGAAATGTGACCTGATATTTCCTTTACGTTTCATTATAAATAATCGAATAATGCCACTTATTAGTCTAACAGGATAAATAATTTTTCGCAGTTTTAATCCCTTACCTTAAGTCTTACTAGCCATATCACTTGCAGTATGATATTTCATCTCTCATTTCTTATTACAATAGTCCATCTTTCCCTTCACCTGCCATTATGCAACTATCAGCATACGTCAAATCACAGTAAATAGTGACTTCCTTTGCTGTACAAAAGTGCCTAACAAAGAGTGACGCTGATCGGTCGACAGGTGGTGCTGTTCCGACACTCATCGCTTGTGTGACTTGTTTAGCTATCTCATGGTATTATGCATGCCAGCACAACGGAATGCACAGCTACTTAATAATAAGAGTTTCGGGGTTATCGCAGCAGTAATGGTGAAGGCTCAAGTCTCCAGGGATGTTACGGCGTGTCGACTGGTAAACATTTATCGACGTTTCGAAAGAGCGTACGCATCGAAACGTCGATAAAGTTTATCAGCCCTTTCAACGCAGCATCCGAGAAGACATCGATTACTCGCATAAACGTAAATATTTTCGGTAGTTCATTTTGTATGCCTATCATTATTGGCTGCGAACTGGAATACTAAGAATAGATTAAGATCAAGGGCAGTTCATTTTATCTTTGACATGATAGACAGGCAGATTTCATGGATCCACTCAGCCTCGTATTCTGGGTACAGGGAGCAAAGCGGGACGAGTGTTGAGACTGCAACAGGCCTTCGTCTAGTAACGAGGTTAAACTGTGAGGATCTGAACTTTCAGCACCCAGCATGTGTTCAAAGCACGGTGAGTAAGCACAGGGAGTATACAACGGCATTTATTATTTCGGAAATCCAAGGATTCAGTTCGAACGCTGACATCCACTAGCAGAACAAGATTTTCTTTGCACGGTGCAACTCTATCATGCAACACTCCGAAACTGTGCTAATTCGACCCACTTCAGAGGCGTTCTTAGCAAAGGTTGCCTATACAGAAGATCAGTACAAAAACACAGGTCTGTCTGTGGCAGACAAACCTCATCAGGATATATACACAGGAACTTGAAATTTTGGTAGTAATTTTTGAATAAATAAATTTGCCATCCTAAATACAAACAAAATTGCCCCAAGGAAAAGGGTCTATCCAAGGTGTGTTTGCTTCATGCAATGGTGAGTCACAGACTAATTTAAGCAAAAGAGGCCTAAAGGTACATCATTTGAGAGGTGTGTGGTTCCAGACAATAAAATAAACCATAAAAGAATAGTGTTTAACCTCAAGGACTAACAGGACAAAAAATATTTGGACTCGTGAAACGATTGGCTAGAATTAAAATAATTCACCTGGCTTGCTTTAAGAAACACTTTAAAGCAAGTGAAAATATCAACAACTATAAAATTCAATAGACTGCGAGACAAAAAATTAAAATTTGAAGAAGGAATAACCCATTCACTGTGGCAAACACATTGCACCACTCGCACGCAAGCATTCATATACAGCCAGACGCGCATGTACGAAAACAGACACACACACACACACACACACAATCACGTTCTAGTATTTTGGCGGAAAATCTAAAGGAAGATTTCATGAGGATGAGCAAGATATACGGAAAATAAGAAAATGCCAAAGTACTGCGAATTTGTTGAGACTTCAAAGTTCTGCACGAATAACTTTTGTTGATCCGAGGAAGAAACATTCATTGTAACAAGTTACAAACGTCGAAGCATATATTTTGTTACATAGTCGCAGATTTGTCACGCACAGCTATATGCTCGCCGTCCCAGCAGATCACCGGCATTAATAGCAGGTACATTGTTGTACAGGCCTGCTGTATCTGGAATCCGAAGGCAATGACATCGCAGTTGTTTCGATATTGTCTGTTATTTTCATGCTGTATCAAAATTCACACACTAGCTGCATTCTCAGTTTAGTCTCTATCGGACGTTATTTTGATTCACATACAAAAGCAAAATAAATGGCAACACATAAATCGAAGAACAAAACCCAGGCTGTTAACGCAATGGGGTTGATCGACATTTATTCATAAGCGATAAATAACTTGGTCAAGTTACACCCACACTCGTAAGTGCAGTATATGTATACATCTATGTAGGTAGGTAGGGAGGTAAAGGTAAAAGGTAAAGTAATCCCGTTACAGGTCTGGTGTGGCCCAGAGGATGGGTAGAGTTATAGCTCTACTCTTCCATGACCGCGGTACTAGAAGGAGGCGAGTGGTCAGCAGCACGCCCCGGCCGCACTTTACCCCTAGGAAAGACCCGGTACCCATTTTAGAGGAGGCTGGATGGGCCCCAGGGCCGGTCTGGACGGGCGGAAAATCTCGTCCCCACCGGGATTCGATCCCGGACCGTCCAGCCCGTAGTCAGTCGCTATACCGACTGAGATACCCGGCCCACAGGTAGATAAGCACTATGTATATATGCATATGTATGTATGTGTATATGAATGTACGTAGGTATGTACGCATGTACGTACATATATGCGTATTACATGTGCATGTATTTATAAGCACAGAAAATATATAAAGGCAAATAAATAGTACCAATGCAACAACGCCACAAAGAATGTTTTAACGATCAAGACGGTATAATGTGGAATGCCATGGGGAATTTATCATGCTAGTTCAACTAAACGTAATATTTCGGTTTGTTCCGGTAATACCTGCGAATAATGTCGTCTTTTTGGATATAAAGTCATACAACATGGTAGAACGTTATCGACCTTTCGAAGAATAGAAGTCCTTATACCTTGAAAGTGAAGGCAGAAATTTCCGCCCAAAATATCGACAGATTTCCGAGGCAGCATGGCGTTGCGCCACAGCAGACAGTATGGCTGAAAAATAAATATGCTGAAATTGTGAAGGAACTTGTCTCGCATTCGTCAAGTTGGCCTTACTATCTCAAAAGTAGTCTTTGTAGAAACTAGGGAAAATCACAAGTAACCGCTTTCAATTCATTTCCTAAACCTGTGGGAGTCCAACGGGAATCTCAAAAATAAAAGCACAAATTACTGCTGCTGCACATATTTTTTTCTATATGAGCCCGTTTAAAAGCAAAAACAAACTATCAACGAATAGGAAGGCCAAGGAATGTGCTCCATATGTATTTTCATGAACATGCGCCAGAAAATGTCAGTGACACTGGAATTGGGAACTAAAGCAACAAACTAGTTCAGCATTACTGGTGTGACTGTAATCTATCGTGGCCTATTTTCGGGTTCATCAAAGAATGTTCAGAAAGGATCCAAAGAAAAACACAAGAAACCCCCGTCAAAGTGATGAAGATAACGGCAATCGCGTCTAGCGATGGGAAGTTTATAGGAAATCGCACTAAATGTACTGAATTTAAAGGACAACAATATATTAAAGGAATTCTGGTCACGCGAATTCACAATGATAAATATTAACACACTTTGGCTCTCACGTCTGTGCACAACAAAAACTTCTTGCTGATCCAATCCACTTGGTTCTTGACATTTAAATGAGCCTATTCCGGTGAAACTACTCGAAAAGAACTTCCCTCTTCTAGAAACTGCACTCAGCCACATTCAACCCACACTCGCAGTTCCTTCACCCTCCATTGCTCTTCGCTGAGCCAAAAATCAATTAAGTCCCTTTCTCCGGAGGAAGCATTTCCCTTGGAATGGGTTGTCAGTCGCAGAAAGCCGCGGGTCGGCAGACAGAAGGCAGCAGAAGATGTATGGACCACGGTCCGGTGATAGCCCGTCCAGAGGGCATCCAGGAGGTCACTGTCAGAGCCAACTGAAACCTTGGAAATTCTGATGTTTTTCTTATCTTTCTTCATTTCAACGTTAGGGCAACAACACAGACGGTCATATATACAGCGAAACATGTCACCTATCAAGAACAATTGTAAGCTCGGACATGTGGTGCGAAACGATTTGTGCCACAACCCCACATTCATTTGTCATTCTTGACTTTTACATTTTAACCAACCTCACGTATCTCGGTTTGCGGTTAACTCAACATAATCTCCAGCAAAGATGGTGTCGTACAACTTCCGTGCAGTCCATGTTAGACGCACGTCGCCGCGTTTGATATAAGCAAGGCCGTCCGCTTTTTTAATTTCTTCCTTCCTTTCCTTCCTTCTTTCTTTCCGTATCACTTGGTCCTTCATTTTAATTTCCATCATTTCTTTCGTCCTAAAGACGCTTCTTTTTTCTTGTTCATTTGCGTATCTCCTATGATTTTTCTTGTATTTTTTTAAATTTCAACAAAGAAAATTCGACTCCCAAAGTAAGTAAGTAAGTAAGTAAGTAACAACCCCAAAATCTAACAGATTCTTAGCAAGTCAAGAAATTAACCGAATTTTTCGGACCCGAAGGCTTATTGAAGTATTGAAGTATTGAAGTATTGAAGTATTCACAAGACCCAGCATATTGTCCCGAACTTAAGCCACAGCAATCCAGCACCCCCCCCCGCCCCCACCTTTTAACGGAGATCCATTTTCTCAAAGTATCTGAAAAGGATGAAAGTAAACACTGAATTTTCCATAAAATTTTGTGTTTAATGAGAAGCACAGAGTGACTGCAAATCAAGAAACACAGCAAAAATAAATATAAATAGATTAAATATATTTTAAAAGCGGATCCAGACAAAACTGCATATCCGTTGGGTTGCATCGCTTTTCTGTCTCCTTGTACATGCAAGTCACCTTCTCTGCACTGACTTATCCATCGATGTCAGTCATAGATTCTTTCAGAAATGTTATTTTAATCGCTAATAACGCCCACATATCAGTGAATGCAATTCTTATGACCGATAATACTGACATAAGCGCGTGCACTAACATTAGCAGAAATGTTTGGAATCATGACCTAGAATATGTTGTGAATTGTGACAGACGGTCTCCCAGGGATGAAGTCATTCCAAATGACTGTGAAGTGTACAGGTCTAATATTAAAACAGAATTCTAGAAACGCTATTAAATCATAAACTGTTCTTTAATTTCAGTGAGCAACTTAAATTGTCTATTCTCGACTACATTATACTGAAGACTAATGCAAGTAACACAAGCTAACCCATTACATACATTTCCAATTCTGACGCTTTCTGGTGTGACATCCGGCAACATAATGGAAAAGTAACAAATTTATTAAATTGAGCCGTCTTTACACAACATACAAATAACAGTTGCAAATCTACAAATGGTTAATTAAGAGACATGTTTCGGCCTTGTTCGGCCATCATCAGGCTTACAAAAGATGGTGTTAACACCATCTTTTGTAAGCCTGATGATGGCCGAACAAGGCCGAAACATGTCGCTTAATTAAGACCATCTTTTTAAAGATGGTGTTAATTAACACCATCTTTTGTAAGCCTGTTGATGGCCGAACAAGGCCAAAATATGTTGCTTAATTAACACCATCTTTTGTAAGCCTGATGATGGCCGAACAAGACCTAAACATGTTGCTTAATTAACCAGTTGTAGATTTGCAACTGTTATTTGTACGTTGTGTAAAGACGGTCCAATTTAATACATTTGTTACTTGTACACAACGGGGTGGAAACAGTCAATTCAAATAATGAAAAAGGTTCGTCTCAAACAGTTTACAGTCACTCAGCTAGTCATAAAATTTTATGTTTCAATGCGTTTTAAGTCCATAGAAATATCCTAACATGGACTCAATTCTGTTCACATCTTCACAAATTATTCAAGATTTTTTAATATTATTCTCTCATGTAAGTATTTGCCTCCTACACAATCTCGTCTCTAAAGGTACATAAATGCAAAACACCGTAGATATCTATCGTTTCACGTACCAGTGATTTCCAGCAGAATGGTGTAGAGCTAACCCTCTACTCTTTCAATAGGTGGGAGGGAACATGGGTAGCATATCAATAGCAAAACCAGTCACATTTTGAACATTTTATTGTTACTATTCATTTTCTCATAGCAATCACTGGAGAGTATAAATTCCCCACCCCTACACCTCTCTGATCATTACCTACTCAATATTTAGCATCTACAAATCACACATTTACCTAACACGGAGTTCGAATTATCTTATCCCCAAGCACAAGAAAATAAGAACTCGCCGTGCGTGGGCTTGTTTATCGACACTGTGGCTGTTTCACTGCCGCTCATTAAAAAGTGGCTTGGGTGAGCCATTACATTTTAGTCGCCGTTTATTACAAATGGACTGCAGATGATTTCAGTCCTCTTGCGACCTTCATTCCGTCCCGAGTGTTAACTTGCAATGTTTGAGTAAATTTGCGTCATGTAACAATACCACCAAATCTTCTTTTTTTTTTAATTTCTCGTCGACACTGCCACTGTAAAATAGCAATGTGCAGATTTGAGAGAAGTATCATAATTACTATCATCCCTCGCAGTTACGTCGCAGGTGGTTATGAGACCGGTGACATTAGTCGAAATAACGTCAGTCGATGCAGTTTTCCCTCATGAGAAGTGTTGAGTTTCAAAATAATCTGTTCTGACCAAGAAAATGGTACATTCATATTCACGACAAAATATAAAAAAGTAGGCAATCTGACAAACAAATGACAATTTAAGAAGGAGACAACTCTTCCTGAGCTGCAGGCTGGTCACTTGTATCATTTCCAACGTCCAACAATACAGGCCGTGATGAAGTCACTTCAGATTTTTTTTAAGAAATCGAGCACTAAAATCTGGTGAAACGAAGACTCTTCTTCTTCTCCTCCTCCTCCTCCTTCCCCTCCTCCTCCTTCTTCTTCTTATTATCCTCCTCCTCTTTTTCCTCCTCGTCCTCGTCCATCTTCTTCTTCTCCTCCTCCTTCGTCTCCTCCTCCTCCTTCTTCTCCTCCTCCTCATTCCTCTCCTCCTCATCCTTCTCCTCCTTCTTCTTCTTCTCCTTCTTCTCTTCCTCGTCCTTCTCCTTCTTCTTCATCTTCTTCTTCTCCTCCTCCTTCTCCGCCTCATTCTTCTTCTCCTTCTTCTCCTCTTCTTCCCCTTCCTTCTTCTTCTCCTCCTCCTCCTACTTCTCCTCGTCCTTCTCCTTCATCTTCTTCTCCTCCTCCTTCTCCTCTTTCTCCTCCTCCTCCTTCTCCGCCTCCTTCTTCTCCTCCTCCTCCTTCTTCTCCTTCTTCATCTTCTTCTTCTTCTTCTCCTCCTCATCCTCCTCCTCCTCCTCTTCTTCTTCTTCTTCTCCTTACACTTCTTCTTCTTCTCCTCCTTCTTATTCTTCTTCTTCATATATTCAAAGCAACAGGCATCTTCAAAATTCTATGTGATGTTGTAGCTCGCTGCTCGTTCAATTCATTGTCCTCAAACAGTTTGATCCTAGCTTCACTGCATTTAAGCGTCTCGGACCATTTCGAAACCGTCATGTCCTATCCGTAAGCTCAGGCTCAGGTTCCTCAACATTTTCATGGGGCTTTGCTTTCGAAATTCAACAAAATCGTCGAGCGTATGCTCCTGATCAAGGAAGCTCAGAAAGTTGAAAACATTTTCGGCATGGTCACTACGAATTTGCGCTCTTTCCTTAAAATGTAAGGATCTGAGAGCAAACGACGTGAATGTGGAACGGCGTAAATGGGGTATTGCCGTAGCCCTAAAATTTTAGTGCTGTACAAAAACGGAAAACGGAAATTGACGTTAAGAACGAATGTAGTAAACAGAAAGTAATGTGAGCGAGCGTTACGTAGTTAAGTTTCCTTTAAAAGACCCAAACTGCAGTCAGTAACTGCGCGAAGTAACATAGGGTATACGTTTTTCGATGGAACGTATTGCAACAACTACGTTAAGTTAATCCTGACGTCGATATTCGGGGAATTAACGGAACAGGTATAACTGAAGGACAGCTATCAGACGGATATTTTAATAATTCAAGATAAGATCTCCAACGCGTGCCTAGATACATTTTCAGATTACGCAACTTGTTTAGGAGCTGGAGGTCAGGACTTCGAGAGCTGTAATGAAATTAGGTCGGCTGAAATGCAAGGAAAGGAATAAATCTAAATTCCTGCCGCATGTAAGTTCATTATGCAGCAAAGCTAACGAAACAGTTCACAGCTACAAAAATGCAGGTTTTCTCAGTCAAAACACAACTTTACTATCTAATATATCAGCTTCAAGTTTCGGCTACCGTTAGTAGGCAACAAAAGGCAGATCCCAAGAATATAAAAAACCTAATACTGAAATAATGGTCAGAGACCTGCATTTTTATTTCGAAATTGTACATTCCGTGCATTTAATCCAATTTCATGTTTCGTGTATTTGTTGGTTTAATAATACAAAATAAAAATCTGTAGTTTTCGATTGTTTTAAACACAAAGGGACGATTCACACTGATTTTACACTTTCGTTTTACCTCCTATGGCGCTGCACTAAATATTCAATCAAAAATTAAGAATTTCTAAAAAAAAAATTAGCCCGCTACTTTTGGTGCAAATGTGTTACGTAATTAGGCCTACAGTAAATGTGTTACGTAATTAGGCCTACAGTAAATGTGTTACGTAATTAGGCCTACAGTAAATGCACACTAAAGGTGCACTGTTAATGGATATTTTTATTTGAGTAGTAAAAACAAGTCTTTTGTTATTTTTTACGTTTAAACACGCATATAATTTGGCACTTTTCCACAAATTTTTTATTGCTGCTGGAAAACCGTGTTTGAGAACATTTTAACTGTAAGAACACTTTAGCGCTAACGTCACAGTGCAGGACTGTGGCGAGATTCATGTGATATATGAGCCAGAGGCAGCGAGGCACAAGGTCCCTTGTATGGAGATGTTCAGTGTCCAGCATTAATCCTAATTCTGCACATACAGCTTGTGGGAAGTTAAGTTTTGTAAATCCCCGAATAAAAACACAGACATAACTGTTTAAAGAGCCTAACAGTATGAAACTATGAATCTTGTTTGATATCAAACAAACATTTCTCGTAGAAATGGCTGGGTCAATTAAAACTCACGTGGATTACACGATTGAATTTGTATCCTTTAAAAGAATAAATCGTAACGATACAATTACAGATATAAAAGTTGTGAAACAGTAACCATTTGTTTCTTTTCCAACATGTTCATAAGAAATAAATGGTAATATATTCAGCACTTCGTGTGGAGGTTGTTGGTTTCCTTTATGACTTATTCATGTCTACCTTCTTTTTCCAAAACCTTCACAGAACCTGAAGTACATACATTGTATCACTTCATTCTTCTGCTTTAAACTTCTACATTTGCTTTAATTTTCAGCGGACTGCACTAAAATTTACAGATGATATAAATACAGCTTGATTTAATCTCTTCCTTGCTGCGTAGGAAACATTTGGTTTAAAAATGTTTACTTGCAGGATCACAATTTATTAATGTTTTAGAGTGTGTGAAAAAGCGTACAATGTCATCCTTTAAAAGTTTCTAGTAAATATTATGACTTTTCAAGAAAATAAATTACTCGTTACCACGGAAACGTGGAATTCTCGTTAAAGGAAAATGAAAGAAATAAGACACTGTGGGGGGGGGGGGACGAAAACTGCGCTTGCATTTTCGAATTTTAATGATCACTGGGGATGATAAAGGCGACACGTTGCAAACTTTTGTGAGGGACAATAACAAATTAAAACAGCATTCACGCAGAAGTTAAGAGCAGATTAAATTCGGAGAATGCTTTCTGCCACTTGATTCAGATTCTTTTGTCTTTCTGTCCCCTATTCTAGAAACCTAAAGATGAAGATTACAGTTGCAGCTTAAATAAGTTTCAAACTTGGTACCTCGGTATAAGGGTAGAACAAAAAGTAAGTGTGTTTAACTCCTTAAGTTGTCAATTATTATCACATATCAGTTACTACCAGTTTTATAGCGTCATTCGGTTTTTGATTTATGGCTCACTGACTCACTCTGAATTTCCTTAAATTGAATTTGACTAAAAAATCACTCTTAATACCGAAGCCTATGGAATACAAAAAAAGCAATATTCGTGCAAGGAATTCAAAGTTGTCGAGATGGATCCAAACACTTCGGCATAGCTACTGGCATTTTAAAAACATTCGAACCATTTCAGATCTTCGTTATGTGAACACCGTCAGCGTTTTCAGCCTCACGTCTTTTCCAATTTTTGCTCCTCGTACGCTACAAGCATATGTTGGCCCGGCGAGGAGAGAAAGACTCACCGAGCAACGTAGCCTTTCTAACATTAAATGCTTCGTGTTTCATTCACACGCCTGACAGAGCTATTTTGCGTAATTTAAATGTCTATTTAAAATTTTGTACGTACAATTTCTGTAGAACTCATCGCTAAATATATTATAAAATAAAAGGGCCGAAATAGAAACTTCACAACAAGCAAATCATTTTAGATTTTTACTTCCCCTTGATATCACAATTATTTTCCTATACTTTAAAATAACCAACACGATGTCACTTGTAGACTATCCTTTATTTTCATGGGTAGTCGTCATTCACTCTCTACATGTTTCGAGCTTTCTAGAAGCTCATCATCAGGAGATCATTCTTC
>Ga0123354_10008391_pt1 | contig 15695 bp, 6 predicted proteins | sample TergutLab28metaG_2_FD_97872 | JGI IMG/M metagenome (GOLD analysis project Ga0123354, IMG submission 97872) | Labiotermes labralis P4 segment gut microbial communities from Petit-Saut dam, French Guiana - Lab288 P4 | ecosystem: Host-associated > Arthropoda: Insects > Digestive system > Gut ...
AAATTTTTGGCCCCCCTTTTTCCCAAAAAGGAAAGGCACCCCCCCCCATCCCCTTTTTTTTTAATTCCCCCTTTTCCCCCACCCTGCCAAAAACCCCCCTTAACCCCCCCCCCCCCCCCCCCCCCAGTACAGTATTCTATACACTATCTTTTACTCCAACTAACATTCATGTCCAGGCACGTATTAATTAACTCGTTAACAAGAATATAAAGGAATGACCACGCATGAAACCCAAAAGCGCCTTTTAATTACCCATGTTCCTCTCCCTGTGTTTTGCAGTTTATTTACCGCGATGCCAGCAACTCAGCCTGTAATTACATTGTCAAATTGTGGGATGGTTTGTGATGATAAACCGGAAAAGATTTGGGAGTTAACTGTAATCGCGTAATCGAAGCATTCTCCTGATATTTCCTGGAGTGTCTTCCTTCAATTACCAAACACCAAGTATGCCCGCTGACCCCTCGTGGTTTCGAAAACAGATACCTCCAACATAAAAGCCCAAAACGCTTCCTGCTGTAGGCGTAATGCTCATTGTTGCGGACATCAATTAACTCTTTCGTTCCTGTCTTTCCCATCTTGTACTGAACGTCTGTGGCAGTATTTTAAGATTAATTGTTCCTAAGAAGAAAGCCGAACAAGGACTGCGAGCAGAAATCATAAAGCCAGCTGCTCTGTTGCACGGAATTCTACTCGAAAATATTTACTGTTGTTTTACATTTTATGCGAACTTAAAATGAAATTCTCTTTATCCTGAATTTTTCCGATATAGCCTCAAAGTATGACCCGCCACCATGTTTCCAGCTGATGACTTAATGATTTTTACACGTAATGTGTAGGCAGACCCTACGTTTATCTAACTACGTATCAAATTTCAGACGCCCATCTCTAGTGATTAATTAGTTGACGCTACGAAGCAGGAAGCTGAAGGGAACATTTGCACACAGCCGCAATGTTGTCGTTTTACATTCGAAAGATTTGCATAACCCTCACCAGTTCACGCGTCCGTTGGGGTTACTAAGCACAAATGTAAGTTCTTCCTCTACACGGCATGTAGGCGTATTGGGTTGGATGTATAGCTCCATGTATTGTCAACCTCGGAAATATATGGAGATTAGTATTCTGCTTCACGCCCCGGCTACTTCATCCGTAAGGACAGCACCCCCCTCCCACATTCGATATAAAGTTGCACAAAAATCATTAGAATAGTTCGAAAGTTGTAAGGTAAACGCAGCATAACAGGGCTCTTATACCTAGGTAATTTCCTTTCTCGGGAAATGAGAGTGGCCTAAAAGTAGACTACGTCATTAAACATTTAGGAAAAAATCCATTATGAAATGTACAACGTTAAAAAAAACGATAGTCCTCCAATTTGAAAATAAAATTGAAATTTCGTATCCACTTTAAACATCTTTATCGTGTGCTTTCCTCCTGTAGCAGAAATAAGTGAAAGCCAAACTGATGACGTATAGCGACGTGAAAATTTTCTGCGCCTACCTTTTTGAATCTCATTTCATTATACACCGTCGGACTCATGGATGATCGATCGTAAGGAGAGAATCACCTTCATGCTATCGTGACATCAGACTGTGAGCTTTAATCTTGAAATTCTGATAACCCCTAGCCTTTCATAGAGTAAGTGGTGTTCCTCTTTAACTACAACCGACATTTCTGTCAGGGACATTAAAAATATACATGGATTAACCTTACCATCTGTTATCACCAGCCCGAAAACAATTCGTGAACGACAAGTGTGGGACGTCTCCCTTTATCTCCCATACATTAATCACGGTCTTCCCCATGGTTTCAAAGAACGGCAGAATTTTAACACTGTAGGAAGTTCGGGAAAGGAGGGAGATGGTGCTGCCAGATGGAACGTAAAATTGCAACCGGCTCAGTCAGCATAGTGATTATGCTGCAGCACGAAGGACAGGAAAAATGTGTTTGGAATTTCCACAGCATCCCAGACAGGTAGTGAGATCCCGTCAGCTTCCTATTTATTTGGACACGTGAAAAGCGGCCAGGGCGTGAAGCTGACCACACATCTTTATCCATTACCAAGGATAGGAAGACGTGAAACTATACTTCCAATCCCCCATGGGCCTACGCGACAAGGAGCGACACTAAACACAGTTTCTACTTTATCTTTCCTGCATCGACGCCTGGAAGCCTGTATTTCAGTTCTTCGCAGCCCATCATACAATGTGTCACACGTGAAATCTAAATCGGTGTTTTCACTTTCCGTCTAGCCAAGGTCCTTCCATCGACCGTAGATCTCCAGTGTTCTTCTCTATTGGTCCCATCGCACGTAACCGCACTTCACCTTACAAAGCCAAGTGGTTACTCTGTGTGCCACCAGAGTTAGCACCAACAAATCCAATACACGCTCTGCCCACAGACTGATTTTCTGCGATTTTTTTTTTGTCTGGTCTTCGAACAAACGGTGAAACTGGAACGTCAGGCGTAGTTCAGATTAATTTGACTCCTTAAAGGCCGCGTCACGGCTCAGAAGGTTAGTTGCCGGCTTCTCACCGCTGAGAGCCAGGTTCGACTCCGGGCCACTGCAAGTGAGGGTCGTATGTACAAACTGGCACAGGGACAAGCAAATGTGTTTTCCCCCGTCAGTTCCATACAACCACTGCTCCGCATTCTTCTTCTTGCAGGTCTCAACACATTAACAAGAAGGGTAGCCTCGATACCTTTAGATAAAATGCTCTTACGGGATTTCACAACCACTGGTAAGACAAGTACTTTTGTTTTCTTTATAACATTTAAATGGCTAACACTAATTAAAATTAAACGTCAAGTATCAGTCTGGTGTCATGTTGTTGCCAGGCGTCTTTAACCTAATTCACAAAAGAATGAATACGGATATCTTAGTGAAATGTTCTTACATGCTTTCTGTACTCCATCATTTTGATGTTCAGTGCGTTATTGTGTGCCCAACCGCTGTCCTCGTGAGCTCTGATCCAGACCAATAAAAGGCACGTTTTTGATTAGCACAGTAAAGAATTACAAGTTACGTTAATTCTATAGAGAAAGGTCACAAAGTTCCTAACCTAATATGATCCATACTGTGCATTAATCTATATATATATATATATAATAGTAATAACAACATGTGCACACAAGTATATTGGAATTAGTGTTTATACACAATGACTTTCTACATTTTTCGGTCAACCATTTGGCCAGATTTAGGAAGGTCAAGTACAAAGGATTGATACAGAAAAGAGTATAAAATAAAATTACAGCAGTATCACAACCAATCCACTGATATAAAATAACATTCATAAAAAAAGGTACAGGTAAAGTGATCCCGTTACAGGCCCGGTGTGGCCCAGAGGGTGGGTAGAGATATAGCTCTACTCTACCGCGACACTAGAAGGGGGTGAGGGGTCAGCAGCACGCCCCGGCCGCACTTTACCTACGGGAAAGACCCGGTACCCATTTTACAGGATGCTGATTGGACCCCAGAGCCGGTCTGGACGGGCGGAAAATCTCGTCCCCACCGGGATTCGATCCCGGACCGTCCAGCTCGTAGTCAGTCGCTATACCGACTGAGCTACCCGGCCCACAAAATAACACTCATGAAGACCCAAAATTTAAAATACGTAAATATAATATGTTAAATGTACTAATAAAGATTGGATGGCTTACGCAAGAGTTTTCACCTTGTATTTCGCCAACCAAATAATGTGTCGTGATGTAAACAGCCAACAACACAGTGTGGTTAACCTTCTTAAAAAAGTTGGTTTTATTTTTTTACACAAACCTTGTTCTTTCAGCTTGTTAGACCATATATAGATAGGGAGTAGTACAGAAAAATACACCGTCACATACATTTGGCCACGAAATACGAGTAGCATGAAATATCAAAGAGTCTGGAGGAATTTGTACCACTGAGGAACTCTCAAAATTGTACTGTTTACTAATCTTACTACTAGCGTAACCGAGACGAGAAGGATGAGATTGGCGGATCATTGGATTAGAAAAGCGTAAAAATTGTAGCCTGAAAACTTCAAGGCAGATCGCTTAGGAAACCCATGTGAGTGCGTTACACAGAAAGTTATCACACGATACGTGGATCGGGTAAATCAGTCGGCATAGCGACTGACTACGGGCTGGACGGTCCGGGATCGAATTCCGGTGGGGACGAGTTTTTCCGCCCATCCAGACCGGCCCTGGGGCCCACCCAGCCTCCTGTAAAATGGGTACCGGGTCATTCCCGGGGGTAAAGTGCGGCCGGGGCGTGCCGCTGACCACTCACCCCCATCTAGTGCTGCGGTCATGTAAGAGTAGAGCTATACCTATACCCACCCTCTTGGCCACACCGGGCCTGTAAAGGGATCACTTTACTTTTTAGGTGCATCACAAGATTCTGCCTTCTAAATTATTGTGCGAACCCCAGTTATCTAACTAAGCACAGAACTTAACATAAATTAACAGAATAACACAGACTTACGTGAATCACTGCAGAAATGTCTACAATTTTTTATTCTCCTTAAAAATACTATGGCGGCATAAACTTCTTTCTCAGTGACGCCACAAAAGTAATATTAAGATTAATTCATGAGAGTAGAGAGGCTTGAGAATCAAACTGAACATTCGCCATTGTCTACTTCTGAAGCTAGAAATACGTGGAAACTTACACTCACTGGTCCATGTACCATCATATGGTCAACGTTTTAACTCTTTCTGAATTAATAATTCCTGCTCACAAAACCTGAATACTGAATATCCTCACACAGTTACAAAGGCTACTGCAGACACGCGCGTTTCTCTCCCACATTAACTGACATTTAACTACAGCAGTGATGGTGTGGTCAGAGTTCTTGCCTTATCCGGATATTGGATCTGCAACTTAAAACCGCGAAGCAAGTGAAAACCCGCATGACAAGCTTCCCTTGCCACGTCCGACCGAATCAACTTGATCAAACATCGTGCTTGCCTTTCGGTTCCACTTTTTGTTTTAGTGGTGCGTCCATTTTAACCACTAAAAGCCGACAAGAAGTTTGGATCCACTCTGTTTCACAACCAACCTTCTGTAACGCATAAAAAAAAGGCTTTCCTGTCACAAACCTACGTATATCACCAAACAGGCAAATAAAATGAGGTAGCGCCATTTGTAGGAATATACGAAGATGACCTCCAACTTCAAGACTAAAAGGACGCGAACATTAAGCATCACTCTCCGGCTACCTTTACTTCGTAACGATATATAAGTATGTGAGACTGAAATTTGATATTTTCGCAGCGGTGTATCTCAGGAATATGAGGATCCAATTACCCCGTTACGCAGTGTCATAGCCTAGAACAGGGCTGACCAACTTCAACCCATAGGAAGGCCACAAAACTCCTTAAGGATTCGCCTGATGGCCGCACATGCGCACACATATATCAAAGTGGGGTAATTGAAATCACTCGAAGCCCGTCCTTTACAGACAATAAAATATGCTAAAAGTGTTGTTGAAAAACAAGATAGCAGGCCTTACTAAACGCGATAAAACAAACCTAACTTTGTTTACTGTTACGGTCTTAAAAGTGATGGATTATAGTTTGTAAACATTTTCTCTGCCATCAAGGTTTCCATATTACGTTCGTTAGAACTTTCATGTTATGCTGGTTAAAATGTATTTTTGGAACTCGTATTTCGGCGACCGACGGCCGCCAATACTTTCCTCGAGGGACGATTGTTGGCCAGCCCTGATTTAGAAGAACGGAAACTTTGATATTTTTAAGTGCTTATGGGGGAAGGGGCTATGTTGCAATGATCAGGGTCTCTCTCTGAAACCGTATGGCGTCAGTTTCCTCGTTGCAGTACGTGAAGTGTCGATGTATCTGAGCATATAGCCCTTAACTTGAGGAAGCGTAAGTAATAAATATCACGCATGTCGCGTAGTATGACAAACGCTCACGCACACCCGCACACACACGCACGCACGCACACACTCGCACCAAAAGTTTTCCCTCTCAAAAAGTAACTGTAAATAAAAGAGCTGTGAAGTTGCGATTTAACTCAATTCATTCTACGGTAGCTGCACAAATCGAGGAATTTCTAAGCCCCTTAGTGCGCCAAATTAAATACCGTACTAATAAAAGCCAATTGCCTCATCCTATTCAAAAAGGGGCGAATCCGGTCCACATTACTAGCACACTACTTTAACACAGCGCGCGCTAAAGACCGCTTGACACTGAATTGCTAGACTCTCAAAACAAAAGGGCGCCGATCCTGCGAAAAGTTGGCAACTTCTTACATTTGGAACTTCGTGAATGTAATTATGATTTGCGAGATGTGAGGTGCTCACAGCGGACTTACTGCAGGCTACGGTCTTCTGGAATGTAACGCCGTATTAATTTGTAACATCTGGTTATTTCGTTCTCACTTTTTCGAATCGTTCATTGGCCACTTCATATTATTGCTGTCTCCTTCATTTTAGTGACAACATATTAATTTACAAGCCTACTTAAATTTCCTCTACGTTCAGTTTAATTAAGTAATTAATTAATCAATCAAATTCTTAGACACGTTCGTAACGTATCGCCATATCTAAATGTACTAGGTTGCAAAGGGTCATAAGGTTTCTCCCACGAAACAGACACGCACGCATGCACGCATGCACATAGTCTGGGACTGTATATTTTTACTCCTGTTACAAATCATCTCAACATAATCTCTCCATAATTTTATGCAAATTTCTGATCATACGTAGGGGGTTTTAAGTGTATGACGCTAGGTAGCCCGGCTTTAGCCCTAGACTAGTTAGGCCTACTCGCTTTTACGTACAGGCATATTCGTAACGTTATAATTTTAAAAGCCCGTTTATAGTCCTACGACTTACACGACCAAATGTTAAAGCTGAAATCAGAGAGATGCCTAAGTGATTCTCGTTCTGCCCCTTTTCAATAAGGTAATCAGTCCCATTAGAGGCCCGAGGTGCCCAGAGGGTTCAAGGAAGTTAAGGTTCCCAGATTATGTGACAATAGCCCAGGATGGTGGTAAGGTTGTCAGCCTTACGCACCGGCCACTTTTACCCCCAAGAAATACTCCTGGTACTTATTTCTGTTAGAGGCTGAGTCGAACCCAGGGCCATAGGCGATTGGAAGGATTATGTCAATGAAAAATTTCAAAGACACCATCTGGAATCGAACCAGTGACCTTCCGATTTGTAGCGCGGCACGCTACTGTGGTCCCCTCTTTTTCAATAAGACTACACAATATTTACAGCCGTGTGTCCGAGAAACTTGCCGCAGAATGTGGAATTGGTCAGTGGGCTTCCAAACGCACTCTACGTCCCAGTTTTACAGCTCAGGTACAGTATTACCAGTTTCAGAAACTAATCCTGCCGTCTAGAATCCTCAGCTACAGAGAAAATGAACCTCAGTGTGTCATTAAAACTTCTAAGTCTGGTCATCTAACCGATCCGTAGCTCATCAGCTTCATGTCCACAACTTCAGCTGCAGTTCGGTTCGATCTTACCACAAGACTGTCTCACAAATTTCTACCGCCCAAAAGCCTTTCAATTTTTTTTTCAGTTACACACATTGGGCACAATTAACTGACTCACTCACAAAACTAATTCCACCGAGTAGAATATTTCTTGAAGATCTAACAGTTCATCAGCTAGTCAAGAAAATTCCCCGCACTTTATAGGCAGGACGTTTCAGCACCATGCTTGAAAAAAAAACACTCGCCACTTGTCTCCAACCTAAGCCAGACTAACACAGCCCACAGCCTCCAAGCCCACTTATTGAAGATACAGTGCCTAATATTATCCCTATCGAAGCCCAGGTCTTTCAAGAAGTCTACCTCTTCCAAGTGTCACCGTAAAAACCATGTATGCTTTTCTCTTCTCCGCACGTCCTTCACATCGTTCTTGATTTTATCACCCAATCAAAAACAGATGAGCATTATAAATTAAGAACTTATTCATTATGCAGTTTTCTCCCATCTGCTGTTATCCCCTTCCTCTTAACCCCAAATACCTTGAATGTTAAAGATTTCCACAGTGGTGTGTTTGTGGAATAGGTTCTTCTGGGATCCCTAGAGGAATGGATCCCAAAATTATGGTCCACAGTAACACACTCGGGAACAACTTCAGCCTTTGTGCTGCCGAGAACAAGTCCTTGGATAGCAACCAGGAACATAAAAGATTCTTGACCGAATGATATCAGGAATTCCCGAATAAAATCAATTCTTAACTTTTTTTGTGCGTACAATTCTGATTTTAAAATTTTGTCCTGTATTCTGTTAAAGATACATGAACATATACTTAAGTTTTCTCAGCATTTGCGTCTCTGCCTACTAGCAAGCAAACAAACTTCAGTGTTTTTCAAAATTGGTTAGAATGTGAACAAATTTTGTGCTATCTCAAAAAGCAAAAATCAAATTAGTATCAAAATTCCTTAAACAATAATCTCCGTGGAGTACAGTCCTTCCTTGAGAAGATCACATTCGCTCAGCTGGTCGACAGTATTGACGTTCTTTCGTGGATTTTAATGTCGTGCGTGCAGTGCATCATATTCACATCACCACTTATTAACTAACACTTACGCACCACACTATGTACATTAAATCATACATTAGTTACCGCTCTGATGCGTTTCGGTGTCTGCGTGCATGATGTTCAGGGAGGCCCCGTCTAACTGTAAATTCCTCGTAACAGTTCAAATGATTATAAGAACTTGCTGACCGTTCGTAATGAGAACGTAGTTTTCTAAACACAGATGCACAAATGTGAATATCATTAAAACTCCTTCAGTAATGTGTATGTTAATTGATACACTTAAAAGTTAAAACCACATTTTTAAGACCGAGAAACTTCAAAGGTGTTAAAAAGTTTTGCACCTATGGTTTTAAATGTAATTGTTTCAAAAGACACACACATTACTGAAGGAATTTAAATTATATCAAAATCTGTGCATTTGGTTTTAAAAAACAACTTCCTCATAACGAACGGTCAGCAAGTGCTCATAATCGCATGATGTGTTGGGAAGAATTTGCAGTTAGAAGGGGACCGCCTGAAGATTGTGTCCGCAGACATCGAAACGCATCGGAGCAGCCATTAATATTTGATTTGGTTTACACAGTTTATTGCTCAAGTGTTGGTTATTTTGCTATGCAAAAGCGGTTTATCTTAATCCACTCCACACCATTACACGCTTGTTTAAGGTTTTAAATAAATCTCCCAATCTGAATTTAGGCCTTTCGAGTTGTTCCCCGACAAATGTTTGTACTCAATTCCCATTTACTTCACGTTCACAACATTCTCCACACATCTAATCCTTGACGATATGAGTTTTTTAAAATATTAGGGATTTTAACCCTTTAAAAAGCAATTGGAAGCATACTCTACATGTGCCATCTGCCTTAAAAGTGAGAAACCCTCATTTTTTTCCATACTGTACTTGTGTAAATAATTCATACAGTTCAATCAGTAAAACTTGGAATCCCACAGCTAACAAAGAACAACTGGCAGTACACACTGAATACTAATTTACTTGCTCTGATGATGAATAATATGTAGCAGGATCATGTAGCAAAATATAAACAAAAACAAATTAGTTGTGTCGACTAGATTGAATTCAATTGTGAACTATAAGAGTATAACCCTAAAGGTATCGTACAACGGGACTATCAATTAGAGACATCACATTTTATTTCTCAGCGATTAGCAATGGGCGAAACTGAAAATTTAATCCAGCTGAATAGTAATTATTAATGGCAACAGTTAGATCGTAAAAATCTTCCAGCTGGCATGACAACCACCATGTGGCAACAGACATGGAAGCAACATCATGTAAAACACAGGCTCGCTGTAGCACAACTATACTAAAACACTGCTGTCCGTCCACATATCAGTATCCAGCCTTGAACTTCAGTGTTGAAAAGACAGAATTGTAAGCAAGAAATACTGTATGATGTGGCTAATAGTAGGCTATATCAGTCACACTGCTTGTTGCTGTGATATGCGAAGCAGAAGATAAGCTGACCTCCTGCAACGACAGAAAAAGGGGCCCTTCCGCGTGACACACTGAGGACACGATGATCAGATTTGTCTGGTCCCCGGCGCAAACGCAGGAAAATTTTGCAAAAACTAAGTGTAATAGCTTCTCCATGTCCGTCCGTCGGTCTTTCCACATGTAGCAATTCGAGGACTGCAGGACAGACTTTCATAAAAATTTGATATTGGGGAGTTTTACTAAAGTTTGTTGACATATTCTATTTTAGTTACAATCGCAAAGGCAATGAAAAATTGATAATTTACGTGAGGAACAGAATGCGTTTCTGCCTACATCTCGAACGCAACTCGCGCATAACTCACTGCGTATTTGTTGAAAGCAGAACTATTTCTAACAACAGCTGTACACAAAATGGAAGGCATATTTTATGTCCAATATGTTTATTCCGCATGGCAAGTGGGTTTCGATGTAATTAAACATCAGAGACGCGACGTGTTCATATTGTTGCAATATGCTACGATTATCTGAGTAGTTTTACCGTGTATGTACTAAGGCTTCGGAGGAAGGTGGTGTCACTATCATATCCCAGAAAACCAAAGTTTTTTAAAACTAAAATACATATGCTACATGGTCATTACTGTATCTGAAAAACATCATTCCTGTCGGCATGCTTACCGTTCTAAACGTAACCCACACAGCGCCCACGCATTGGGATAGAGACGGCAAGTGCCAAAAGATACTGGTCAGTTAAAATAAAGAAACTGTAGTTTACCTGCTTTTCTGCAAATGAGGCGAAACCGAACCCCAAGCAACTTCACTTTCACTTCCAAAATTTCGAAAGTCTTCATTTTTCGCTTCCGAAGGAGAATACAAACAACTCTACACAATAAAAGAGACATTTAACATTCTCACAGTGGTCTGACAGAAAAGATTCCAGTCCTCTGGAATGTCGCGCCATATCATATTCAAGGTCACGGAGAAGCAGTTGGACAGTTTAACCTCGACCCTGAAAATCAAGGCTTTACGATCTTTCGAAGACGTCGGCAACCGTTTGCCAGTCGACAAGACGTAACATCCACGAAGACTCCAATCATCATCAGACGTACATATGTGCACTTTATACACACATCAAGATTGTGATCACCACATACAAAGGTTTGATACTGCGCACAGCTTGACAGCACATGCCGAATAGCTTCTCCGAAACATTCGTTACTACATTTCGAACACTACTTGACTGTCGGCAAAGATAAGGGAGGAAATAAAACATCTGGGCTAACTCTTACTTCTACGTATTGTAAAATATCACCATCATGACTGCATACGTGAGATGCTTTCGAACTCCACGCAGATCTTACCTCTGGAATAATTACTTGTCTGACATGCCCAGGGTCCTGTATGTACCACTTAAAGTGAAAATGTATAGCAGCACGGCACAGGGGTCTTGATACTTTGTGGTAACATCTATATTGAGGAATACTAGGGTGTTGTGGGCCGGGTAGCTCTGTCGGTTTAGTGACTGACTACGGGCTGAACGGTCCGGGATCGAATCCCGGTGGGGACGAGATTTTCCGCCCGTTCCCTGGGGCCCACCCAGCCTCCTGCAAAATGAGTACCGGGTCTTTCCCGGGGGTAAAGTGCGGCCGGGGAGTGCTGCTGACCACTCACCCCCTTCTAGTGCCGCGATCATGGAAGAATAGAGCTATACATCTACCCACCGTCTGGGCCACACCGGGCCTGTAACGGGATCACTTTACCCTTTTCACTAGGGTGTTACAGCACCACTTATGCTTTCCGACGTCGTGAGAACTATGATCTCATTTCCTAACTTGTTGCTTCCGTTACGAACTTTGTCACATCATACACATACATACACGCACATTAACTGTTAGAGCGGGCCGAGGGCGCCACACTGTCTGGATACAGCTGACTAATGTTGATGGAAATTACAGTCGATCGACAAAACAAAACGACATGAATTACAAATTGCGAGGGACGCTGGGAAACCCTCCAACCGTACGGAACGTTTAATTTGTTTATGTTGATTGTCGCCAACGGACAAGCGGACACGCAAATGTAAATGTCTTCCACTGACCGTACAGTCAGGCATTTATTTTGTTCTTCTGTGACATCTGAACAACGTGATACCGATACGTACATAAACAATGGGCTTATCGGGACAGCAGTTATGTATTCCAGGAATATTTTAAGATTTACTGCAACTCAACTGTGTCTTGTTCTCACAAGATCATGCCGCTTAACCCAGAGTTTTTCCAACTTCGGATCGCGACACGTCTTTACTGGGTTGCCACTGGCCTTCTTTCTGGTCTCTTCAAGTGTCATTTCTTGACTACCCTATGACTTCCCTCCAAAGGCAAGGTCGCTAAAAACTTCAAGGCAAACGGCTGAAGTATTAAGGCAAGGTAAACCTGGCAGACCTGTAATACCTTCTAACACAGTATATACTCGACAGGTCTTAATTACACCATATTACTGCGAGATTTCTAATTATCAATTCCCGACCTTATTCGAGTTAATCACTGCTTAATGTTACATTTATAAATGTAACTAGCATCTCGCTCGACACCTGAGGTAACCTGACGCCAGGTTTTTTCCAGCACTGTTTTCAATTATCGGCATCTTCACACCGCTACGTTTAGTTATGGTTTTTACCGCGCTGTACCGTCCAAACTCTTGATGCACAATCGCTTTATTAGGATACACGGTCATACAATCCGGTTTGCAGGACGGAGGAGAAAACAAAAGAAAGAATGCTAAATTTGGGTAGTAAAAATGAACTGGTTTATTAGTGAAAACTTCTAACAGTTGTCGAATTGCATCACAAAGAATTTTAGGCATTCTTCATGAAGTAAAAAATACTGCACTACGTGTTGACTCCGTTCCTCTGTGATTTACCGGCTTCCAGACTCTGTCGGATTGTCATGAAATCCGGCACAAGAGCTCTTTACGTTGACAAACAGGCTTATCCTGAAAATCGGCCTTATGACAGTCATACTTTCCTTATGAGCGTAAATAAATTTCCACGTTACGTCCTTCAATTTTTAACAGATCTATGTGAAATACGGCACAGGAGACCGCCAAGTAACTCCGGTAAGCAACTGTGAGTTTCTCAAAAATCCGTATGGTGAAAAGCCATACCTTACTGCCTGATGTGAACAAAATTCTGCCTACTTTCTAAATTTTTAACGCTCATGGACAAGTTCCGTACATGAGATGCCCACAAAACGTTGATTTATGGCGAGTTTCGCGAAAACTCGGTGCAGTGCAAGCCACAATTTACATGGCAGCGTAAGTAATTTCCATCCGTTTCTTCCGCATTTATTGTTAGATGCGGGCCGAAACTCGGTGTAAGACATTTGCATATAATGGTGACGAGTACTTGCAAGTTTCATGAAAATTGGCTTGTGGAACATCGTACTTCTCTTACGGGCATAAATGAAACTACATTTAAGCATTTACTGTACAAGCACATAATATTCTGGCAGTACAGAATTACCGTGTACTACGTCACGGAGTACATCTTTCATAATGCTAATGCCGCGCAAAAAAGTTGTGAATTGGTCTCTTCCTCTATTTGATTGTACACAGTTTTAATTAGCATAACATACAAAGTAATACGCCTAACCGAAGTCTCTTTTAGTGTTAGTCACTCCGATGTTTTTTTTTCTATACATATATAGTGAAACGTATCAGTCATACACAACAGTTTTATTACATAAAATGTTATTTTAGGGCGACATGTTTCGACTCTTTCTGAGTCATCTTCAGACCCTCTTAAAGTACAGATCCAAGGTTAACAATGTTCATAGTGCATTTTAGGATCCAAGACTCTTAGCTTCTGGGATTCCAAAATACTTTTTTTTTTACTTTAAGAGGGTCCGAAGATGACTCAGAAAGAGTCGAAACATGTCACCCTAAAATAACATGTTATGTAATGAAAGTGTTGTGTTTGACTGATACGTTTACTATGCATCTAACCGAAATCATTTCACCTTTGCTAGTATCACGACGATGAACTCTTCTCACAAACTTCAGCATGATCCCTTCACCTCCTGTGAGGCAGTTTAGGTCAGTGTTCTAGGCTAACCACATAAAAATTCAGCAGACAACGTAAAATAACGAGACTGTGCCTCCAAATAAGTGAACTGCCTATACGTAGAACGACCATTTCAAAGAATATATAAAGATATTACGTTTTATCCTGAAGCGAATGTAAATCATTTATTTCTTACCAACTAAAATCCGTATTCATTAAATTGAGCAATTTTCTCCTCTACCGCACGACACGCAGAGATGACTGATTATGCTTCCAACACAGACAGCAAACGGACCTGTGTTTGTCTCTGTCCTCTTCCTATAACGTTTCTGCACAAACTGACGACAATATTTCGAGTGCTGCTCTCTCTCTCTGATATTATTTAGAACAACGATAAAAACAAACACATAGATACGAAGGACAACAAAATTATGTCACTTATTTGATGCATCAACAAAGCCTAACGAGTTCCCGGCATCACCGAAGTACAGAAAAAGAAACGTGTGTATTTAGCAAGTAATCGGCGGTACTGGATAATTTTTCAGTGTCAGTTACAACGTACCCTACCAAAGAAAACTATAGGACTGAGTGGTCTTTGTTCGAAATGGACATGCCGGAATTTTTTGTCAGGTGTGTGCAGTGCGATGAGACAGGAAGACTCCTGAAAATGTGAGACAAAATGGCAGACGTTTTGATAATGAGCTGACCAGGAAAAGGGTAGATCCCTAGATAGGGAATGGATTCAATTCATAGAGACGGAATTGTTCTAACATGACATATGCTTTCCATCTCGGAGAGAAATTATCCGGTAAAAGTGTGACTGAACGCTGACAAATATGTAATCGAATCCAGAAGACTACTGTCAGTCCGTGAGCACACCATCCCGATCTGACAGTCTATAGTAATGTTTTCGTATTAATTGAAGAAGGTCCTGGTGACATGCAGTTTTACAATGTCTTTTACAGTGGACCATAAAATATGTATAACACAACTCCACACCAATTTCAATTTTACTAAACATGTACTCGAAACATGCAGATGCATGAAATAAACTTATTGTAAAACAAACATTTTGTGCATCAAGTTGGTTAATTACTGTGATGAATTTTATATCCGTCTATTAAAACCACTTCAATTAAATTTTAGGAAGACATCTGAAGTACATTGATAATTACGGTACACTACTACTCCTACCGCCGCGACCCCACCACAGACTAATGCCAATTTTGAAATAGAAAAATATGTTTAGTCACGTAAAGTTAAGAATATTCTCTATTACCAGCAGCCTATTGATGTCAGCTGCTTGTTGAGCGACCGGATTTCTGCTGAATAAATAAAACCCGTTAAAACAGTACATTTTGGTACTTTTTATTACAACAACATGTTCCGTCACTAAAGGATCATCATCAGGCTAATAATTATAAAGTACTTAAAACGAAATACATAAAATTGCGTTTGCCCAAATGCGATCACGTTTTTTTACAATATCCATTTCAGCAAACGCGACTTTATATATTTCTTTCTAAGCGTCTTCTGTATTTGGAACGAGGAGGGACGAGGTAACGGGGGAATGGAGGAGATTGCATAACGAGGAGCTAAATGATCTGTACTCCTCACCCAATATTGTGCGGGTGATAAAATCGAGAAGAGTGAGATGGGCTGGGCATGTGGCGCGTAT
>Ga0123354_10008393_pt1 | contig 15694 bp, 14 predicted proteins | sample TergutLab28metaG_2_FD_97872 | JGI IMG/M metagenome (GOLD analysis project Ga0123354, IMG submission 97872) | Labiotermes labralis P4 segment gut microbial communities from Petit-Saut dam, French Guiana - Lab288 P4 | ecosystem: Host-associated > Arthropoda: Insects > Digestive system > Gut ...
ATGTGGGTATGTGGACTGGATTGGGTTGGCCCAGGATAGAGACAGGTGGCGGACGCTTGTGAGTACGGTAATGAACCTTCGGGTTCCATGAAATGCGGGGAATTTCTTGACTAGCTGCAAACCCGTTAGCTTCTCAAGAAGGACTCTGCACCATGGAGTAAGTAAGTAAGTATATATTACAAAGGAATGGCGAATTAGAACTAATCGAGAACTTTATCAATTGTGTGATGAGAAAGACATTGTGAGATTTTGTAAGCTGAGTAGACTGAGATGGGCAGGACATGTCATGCGCCAGGATGACGATGACTTAGCCAGGAGAGTCCTCCTTCGTGAGCCAGAAGGAAAGCGCCCCAGAGGTAGACCCAGGTTGCGCTGGGAAGACGGAGTGAAGGAAGATGTAGCAAAGCTAGGATGCAGAAATTGGACAGTAGCCGCCCGAAACCGGAGAGGATGGAGGAAACTGTTGAAGGAGGCCGAGGCCCACCCCGGGCTGTAGCGCCTTTGGAAGAAGAAGAAGAATATATTACAAAGAGCATCAAATCAATTTACAAATATAAAATAGTAAGTTTTAAATATACGGTTTAAACACACGTTAAAATATTAAAAAAAAAATAATAAATTTATTGGTGCTAAGTTGTGTGAATGAGACGTGTTCAAGTGCTGTGTGTACAGAATCACATACACGTAGCTGGGTGTTGTGTCTGCCAGCTTCATTGAGTACACAACACCACACTACTTGGATGGTGATATGCTATAAACAGCCTCGTTAAGTGCAATGAGGCTGGCAAGACACAACAACGAGGCTAGCAGACACAACAAAAGCACACTACTTGGCTTGTGATACGATACACGCAGCCTCATTAAGTACAAAGAGGCTGGCAGACAAAACAACAATGAGGCAGACAGACACAACACCACACTACTTGGATGGTGATAAGATACACGCGCCACTTGTACACCCCTCACTTACGCAATTTAGCACAAATAATTTTATCAGTATTTTATATTTTAACAAATATAACACAAGAATAAGAACCAACAAGATGCCACTTATTATTTTATTGTACTTCTTACAGGCTGAACGTGTTTCGGGCACTACTATGCCCATCATCAAGAGCTCGTGACTATAATGTTGATTACCACACTGGTCGTTTCGTTCTGTAAAGATGTTAATGTAAAATAGTCGCGAGCTCCTGATGATGGGCATAGTAGTGCCCGAAACATGTTCAGCCTGTAAAAAGTACAATAAAATAATTAGTGGCATCTAGTTGGTTCTTATTCTTCAGTTATCACAACGATGCACGGTCCAACAAACAAATTTAACATATATATTTAAACCTTGTATTTACAACTCAATACTGCATATTTGCAAACTTGTTTTGATGCTCTTTGTAACATATCCTTCGATAAAACCTCCCTGAAGATGGCCACAATAGGTGACCGAAACATGTAGAATACTTATGACGTCTGTAGTTAATAAATTCGCAAGTCTTCATATGTACTTGTAGGTTTTATTGTAATAGTGAAGCATCAGTGCATGGTCACGATATATTTAAAATTACATAGGAAAGAATTCCGAAAATATATGCAATTCAATTAGCTTTACACTTACGTACACCGTTCAACATTAAACACACAAATAAATTACATTTTTTTTAAGTTTAAGTGAAGATCGGTGTAGTTGTTACCAGACACAATAAAAGCGTTATTATTCTCACGGTGCGATGCAAACGTAGAGTTCGGATGCATTTTGTGGTTGATTACATGTGGCGTAATAATTGGAATTGTTATGGGTTACAGCATTCAATTAATTTGAAACGTTCCGTTTATTTACTGTACGTGAGGTTATAATGCTCACTCAATAAAAGTAACACATGGCAATCAAATTCCAAGAATAAATATATGACCTGCATTTATTAAACAATTTATGTGGTAACCAAACATAACATGCCACCGCGAACCTCTCTCTCCTGCGCCATCTTCACAACCTCGAAAATGCATGGCCATTAATGTAAGACCATCACAGAAAGAACAAGGCAGGCAATGCACGTATAAACGTAACATCCAGGGGCGTTCTTGCAAACCGGTGTTGCCGCGGAAAAGCAATAAGTATTACATATTCTGAGTGTGTGTATGCAGCTGTAGCTATCTAGCATGCAGAGCGCATGCGTTGTATTATATTGTCATATGGGCTGTCAGGCTTTACAATATTTTTCCACATTATCTTAGAATCGGCAAGGTTTTCGAAAATAAGGTTATTGGTCATTAAAAAGTGTGCTTTTATTTCCCTATACAACTTTCGTCCGAAACGTTTCTCATCCTAAGAAGAGTTCAGCGAGATATCATCATAAACGCACAACAGGTCCTCATGTACAGTACACGCTACTCGTGTCAGATTTTAATGAAACTTAAATTTTCTCGACCACAGTGGTTAAGGTGCGGTGCTACAAATCGGAAGGTCGCTGGCTCGATCCCAGCTGGTGTCCTTGTAATTTTTCATTGACGTAAATTCCTTCCGATCGCACTATGGCCCTGGAGTCGAATCAGCCTCTAACAGAAATGAGTACCAGGAACATTTCCTGGGGGTAAAGGCGGCCGTTGCGTAAGGCTGACAACCTTACCACCATCCTGTGCCGTTGTAATGAAATCTGGGAACCTTGACTTCCTGGAACCCTCTGGGCCACTCCAGGCCTGTAACGGGACTTTACCTTTTAAAAATTTTCTCGACAAAATTTCGAAAAATAATCAAATATCAAATTACATGAAAGCCCGTTCAGTCGAAGCAGAGTTCTTCCATGCGAACTGTCGGGGACGAACGGACATGACGAAGCTAACAGTCGCTTTTCGCTATTTTGCGAACGTGCCTAAAAATTGATTTAATTAACTCTTCCCATCAGTTCTCACTACAGGGTACTTAGTGGTCCACCGTGCCCGTCACTAAACACACCACTGAAATTTAAAGGTGATAATCAACCACATTCAGTACACACAATTAACGAATACACATAACGGCGTACAGAAACAGTACACAGTGCCTGCCATCGTGACTGAGTTACGCTGTAAGCGAAGTCGGTTACGTCTGTAGTCGAACTAGTGACCAAACTATTGGCTGGATGTCTAAGGAATCGCGGTTCGATTCCCATCAGCAGCACAAAGTTTATCTCTTCTCCAAAGCGTCCACACCGGCCCTGGAGACAGTCCAGCCTCCAATTTAATGGATGACGGGGTCTCTTTCACGGGAGTTAAACGGCTGTGGCGTGAAGCTGTACCTAGAGCCGATTTTAAAAATAAGTGAAGCCATAACTTCATTTCAACATACGCCTTCATAGCGTGCTCAGTGTCAGTGTTATCTTTGCCTTTACCATACTGTGCGAGAGTTTGGTGCAGAGAGCATAGAAGGTCCATGTGCAGCACGACTCATCTACTAAGGGAAAAGAAATGGGAATTATAAAATATTGTACAGACTGTGGTATTCTGGGTTATGACTGGTAGGTAGTTACCAATGTTTACAAATAGCCTACTGCCTCCATCTTCAGGGTAAAAATAAACCTACACGTACTCTACCATCAAGACGGGTTAAGGCGCTGCGCTACAAATTCGAAGGTCGCTGGTTCGATTCCAGATGGTGTCATTGGAATTTTTCATTGACATAATCCTTCCGATCGCACTATGGCCCTGGGGTCGACTCAGCCTCTAACAGAAATGAGTACTAGGGGTATTTACTGGTACTCATGCGTAAGGCTGACAACCTTACTACCATTCTGGGCCACTGTCACATAATCTTTAACTCACTGGAACCCTCTGGGCCTCTCGGGCCTGTAATGGGACTGATTTTTACCCTCAAGAAGAAGACACTAGATGCCTGAGAAAAGACGGTATCCACCTACTAGTCCATGCAGCGTCATAACCTCGAGGACAATCTAAATTTTCTTCGCCACGAATACGTTAAATTTTATATGTTTTACCCGCTTTGGAACCGGGTTAGCGTAGTTCGTACAGAGACCATGCGATGGCTTAGCAGGTCCGGGTGCCGAATAGTGGCAGATGCAAGAGACCTGCTCTTCTCCAAAACGTCCGCACCGGCACTGGCGCCAACACAGCCTCATAGTCAATGGGCGCCAGGGTTCTTTCCCAGGGGTAAAGTGGCCGGGAGGTCAAGTTGACCACTCACCTCCATCTAGTATCGAGGTTAAGAAATGGTGGGGCTATGCCTCCGATGCCTCTATATGCCTTCACGGCGTGGACAGGGACGAATTTACATTTTTGTACATTTGTTCATTTGTTGCAAAATACAGGGCTAATGATACACGAAGTAGAATTTGAGGACCGGCAGCGGTACGCTAACCAATGTCTGAGAAACACTATTATACACAACATTCGTTTGTCTACATACCTTTGTCTGCTTTCTTTCGTGCATGTAACATTTCTTCCTCTTTCTGACTTTGTTTCCTCTGCATTTTGTCTTGCTCTTCTTGCATCTGTTGGAGTTTTTCTTCTTCAGACTTTGCTGCAGCACTTTCAATTGCTTCTTTTTCCAAAACGTCTTTCATGTGGGCTGAAAAAAAGAACGAAATCATACTTACAAGCACATACGAATCCACAGAAATCTGAAGGCCACAAATGAATGGTCATACGATGAATAACCACTTCCGTCCGTGGCCACATATCATCCAATGGTTGCTTCACAGTAGAAGAACCTAATTATGGATATGAAGACAGGAATTTTCACACATTTTTTTTATTTTGGACATCCCTTTGTGTATGTGTACTTTACAAGGTAGTTATATATATATATATATATATATCACACAACACAACCATTGCTTAAGCTTTATCACAGGATAACACAACACACATATTGATCACTAAGTGGTCACCTTCAGGCCATTAAAATATATAACATACATAAAATTAAAAGTACAACCATACGTAAAATTAAGAGAACAATATATACCATCCAGGATTGCCATGGCTAAAGCAGCATTCAAGAAGAAGAAGAAGAAGGAGGAGGAGGAGGAGGAGAAGGAGAAGGAGGAGAAGGAGGAGGAGGAGGAGGAGGAGAAGAAGAAGAATCTTTTCACCAGCAAATTGGACTTCAATTTAAGAAATAAAATGGTAAAGTGCTACACGTGGAGCATAGCTTTTTGTGGTGCTGAAACTTGGACACTTCGAAAAGCAGATAAAAAATGCTTGGAACGTTTTGAAATGTGGCGTTGCAAAAGGATGGATCAGTTGGACCGACTGTGTGAGAAATGAAGTGTTACGGAGAATCATGGTGGAGAGGAATGCCCTACGTAAAATAAAAAGAAGGATAACTCGATTGGATACATCTGGTGTAGGAATTGCCTTCTAAAACTGAAGGAAAGATAGAATTGAAGTGACGGTAAGATGAAGAAGAAGGCATAAGCAGCTACTGGATGGCCTTAGGGAAACGAGAAGATACTGGAAATTGAAAAAGAAAGCACTGGATCGCACTCCGTGGAGAACTCGATTTGGAAGAGGTTATGGACCTGTCGTGAGCAAACAACAGAATGATCAGTATAATTATGATGGAATATCAATATGAAATGTTAAGAAACAAATGAAATACAGTATCACTAACACGAAATTGAAATGGTGTCGACGTTGAGAGGGTGCTGTCTACTCGTTCGTTTCCCGAAGATTGTTTGGTTTAGTTATTTTCTCTTGTCGTCCCAAGGGAATGCGGCTTTTTTAATGTGTGGTGTGCGATAACACGTTGGGCATATACGTTGATAATTGTATTGTACTTGCAATGAATAAAGTGGCAAAATAATGTACTTAGTTAATGTTTCTTCCTTTTCAGACGCAAAATAAATACCAAGTTTTGAAAGTAACTTAGCTTGCTATACAATGCTTTTCACATTGTTATCCTCTAATAAAACGTAACAACTAGTCGTGTTGATGGTGAGTAACAACTTGCTTGTAATTTGTACACCACCAAGCGCAGGACCATAAAATGGTCTGTGACAACAGATCAAAGAAAGCGTTAACATTCTGCAAGGTACTATTTAGGTGCGATGTACAGCAACATCGCAGCTACAATCGGGAATCCGTTTACACCTCACAGTTTCATAGCGATGACCATTATACGGGTTCTAAAATTTTATATTACCCAGCACAAGGGTGGCCACAACGCGGTTCACGCAAATTATATACAAAAAAAAAATAATCAGTTTATATGCAAACGAGGCTGATCGTGAAAGGGTTTTTAAAGATTTTACAAAGAAAGAAGAACCATAGCTAACAAAATAACACACTGAAGTTGAAAACAAATAAGCCACCCTATACAGAAAAAAATGTTCTAAGTTTATTAACGCATGCTACTTGCCTAAGTTGCCTCCTAAATTGCGGTTCCTTAGTTCGTCTGGATGGCCACCACTGATAAAGATCATAAAAGTAAGGTAAAGTGCACCTTTGTACAGGCACTAAGGCTCTGTACAGTGCGTACAGCCCATAGGGGGAGTAGAGGTATAGCTCTACTCTTTCTTGACCACGGCACTAGAAGGGTGTGAGGGGTCAGCGTCACGCCCCGGGGTATAGATCATAAAGCTATATAAAAACTGTGTGAGTCACACGAATATTTCAAGTCATTGAAAAGCTTTTCCTTTCATAAGTGGTAAGAATTACCCTCCGGGATGAAAATATGGACGAAGCAATTAAAAAAAATGTCGCATATAGAATTTCAGAATACAGAAACACATGCCACAAACATAATGACAAGGGTGCGCAAACGCTTCTCCCAACGAGACAATTATCACACTGACGGAAAGAACAATTCAATAGATAAACAACTCCGGGCATACGCAAAGCAGAGGAATGTACGAAAACCTTTATATGACGTATATCTAAAGACAAGTGTCTGTAGGATCTGTAATTCTCAACAGGTACTATCGTGGTGAGCAAATCAAGGAAGATGATGGATAGAGCATGTGGCACTCACAGGGGAAAGGACAAATGCATGCCGTATTGTGGCTGGAAAACCTGACCGAAAGAGGCACCATGAAAACGCAGGCATAGCTGAGAGAATAACACGAAAATAGGTCTTAAGTGTAGTATGGAAGGACTCAGCACAGCGACAAATGGTGCGTTCTTGTGAACATGCTAACAAACTTGTGGAGTTCTATAAAATGCGGGTAATTTGTTGACTAGCAGAGCAACTACTAGCTTCTCAAGAATTGATCCGTACAGTCCGTTCAATTCCCACCAATTTAAACATCATAATTAACAGTATTCTGCATGATTGTTTAGCACTATTTTGATGAAAAGATTTACAGAAGTTCTGATTATACCACCCCTCCTTCCCCCCACCAAAGATATTAACAGGTCGTTCGGTGAGACCCCCTGTGTTGGTACGGCAACTCCTCTGACGTATCCATAACGTGGCACAGCCTAACATCAAGTAAGTACACGACAAACTTCTGCATACTCCTGACGAAGTAACCTTCAATGGAAGTTACCTCTTACAGGTTTCATCCCAACTTTTCGTCTGTTCCAGAATTAGTATGGATTCCGGTCATCAAGCATACTTTGTAAAACAGCCGATAACTCAGGTTGGTAGGGTGAACAGAAAGACTATATGTCTGCTGCACACACTCAATCCCATTTCCTCATCGACTCCATCAAATGCAACTAGCTGGCACACCTACCGATCAGGTTTCTTTCCAAGATGACACACTGGCGACGTCTTAGAATCGGTCCAAGTAACATAGGGGGACACAGGCATAGAACAAACTTCAGTACAAGACAGAAAATGTCAGCAGAACGGAAGTTCGTATATTCACAGCAACCAACGAATACTGATAACCTTTGGGTACACAGTAGCGAAGGTAACGACACAAACATGTAAATTCAGTGACCAAAATAATCACAGTAACCAGAAAGTCAGTGATAACGTTACTAACTATGACAACCGTGGTACCTAGTGAGCACAGCAAACTAAATAAACATTCGTAAGCTTTGTAAAAAGCAACTGTGGTAAAGTCATTAAGCAAAGTAGTCACAAATGCACGTCTGCATGTAACGTGTAAGTTATTTTTATTTGCTTTTTAATCAAACTCACACTTTCTCAACAGATCTAGTAATACTCCCCCAGTAATAATTTTTAAAAATTCGTTCAGCGGGAGCAGAGGTGTTCCACGGCGGCGGACGGACGGAGAGACATGACGAAGTTAATGGTCTCTTTTCCCAATTCTCTCAACGCGAACGCGCGTTAACAGATGGTATTCTGACTAAATTCGGTTACTATGCTTCAGCCTCAAGAAATCGGCTTTAGTCAGACATTGCTCTCAGCAAGAGAGAAACTACGACCAGGTTGTTGTCAGAATATCATGTACGATCACTCACAGTCGTCGAAGAAAACTTGCATAACATCACACATAAACTGCTAATATTAAAGTTAAAGGTAAAGGTAAAATGATCCCGTTACAGGCCCGGTATGGCCCAGAGGGTGGGTAGAGGTATAGCTCTACTCTTCCATGACCGCGGCACTAGAAGGGGGTGAGTGGTCAGCAGCACGCCCCGGCTGCACTTTAACCCCGGGAAAGACCCGGTACCTATTGTACAGGAGGCTGGGTGGGCCCCAGGGCCGGTCTGGACGGGCGGAAAATCTCGTCCCCACTGGGATTCGATCCCGGACCGTCCAGCCCGTAGTCAGTCGCTATACCGACTGAGATACCTGGCCCATAAACTGTTAATATTACAAGTGTAAAATATATTTAAAAAAATGCAAATGTCTTCTTGTGTCAAAATAAAACGCTGAGCAATGTATAATCTACAAACGATAGACCTTCCTACTTGAAGACATCTGTTATACGTCTGTGTCATTTGGGAAATTACCAGCAGTCATTTAGAGGAAGACTGTAAAGAACTCAAATAAATGGTGCCTTTCTTTTGCAGCCAGTAGCAAATGTTTTCATTAAACATGAACACACTCCATTGCACTCGCACAGCTGGCCACGCAACTCAAATGTCTCATTAGACATCTTAGTCTGTCGCACTACACCATAACAGCTATGTGAAGAGGGAACAGGTGGGGGAGGCAGAGATTTTGTGTTTGAATGTTTTCAATTTAAAGCCCGGAAATATAACAATCCAAATTAAAAGTACTACCAACAACACATTTCGAAAATGGCTGACAAGGCAACAGCAATGGTAGGAAATAACAAAAATGTAAGGAACGAGAGACAAAGACAGAGGAGGGGAAAAATGAACAAAAGCATTTTCATTATCGACAAGATGAGAGAAAGAGAGAAAAAAAATGAGATCTATGAAATAAAACCTCCCTTGCTGCTATTTTCACCCCTCTGTATGCGTACAGGGGAGTAACAGGGCATCACATTAGAGGGATGACGAAAACGATGATGAATTACATCCCCCCTACTACCAATCAGAATACAGAATTTAACACCCTTGTCTGCGATTGGTCAAACGCAAGAAGCTTCTCTCTCATTAAAAAAAATCGCTGTTTTTTTTTTTGCCGCCTCAGTGATCATCACTACGGTAAGCGTCCTGCGCTCGTTTCGCTTTCATTTTACGTTGGGGAGATGAAACGAAGAGATACAGAGACGAGAAAAATGGGTCTTGAAATAAAAGCAAGCTCCAAGTGTGTTATGGACGCGCCTGTGTTGAAAATGTACACGGTAATGATATAAAAATATACACAGCTCAGTTTCGAAAAGGTTACACCTGATTATAACATACAAACCTACGAGAGACGAGTCATTGAGAAACCTGAGCTTCTGCATTATTTATTGCACGTAATGAAAGCAATCAACTTGATACATGAGACCGGGGTGTCACAACACATCGAATTATGCAATGCGTTCTCAATATTTATAAAATACCAGTGGTCGATTATTTTGAAAATTGTTACATTTTTTTCAGCGTGAGACTAAAGTCGACAAACAGCAAGCATGCAAGACAATAAGACGTTTAATGAAGCTCTTTAACTAAGAAACTGTTCACCACTTCAACATCAATAAAGGAACTAAATTTTAAAATACGCTGTATAAACACGAAACATCAGTATATAAAATAACATAGGGGTTTCGATTAAGGATAATTTGGTACTTAATAACACTATCTCCACTTGTGATTGTTTGAGAACAAACAACTCAAAGTCCCCTACAACAACTTGCTCGTCAACTCTCTGAAGCATCATAGTCCAAACTCAATACTGCACTTGGAGAGTATAATTTGACATACAGGTGATTTTGCATCGTAATAAATTCTTATAATAAAACCACCTACGTGAACTAATTTCTCAAATTTATTTTTGGAATAAAACTCTATATGTTTCGGACAGTTCCTCTGTCCATCATTAGGAGTTTTTCACTGTAAACACAGCGATGGTATATGTAATACAGGTTTGCTGACAGCTAGCGAGCAGGATCAGGAACAAGTTCCGTCCCTATCCTGCTAGCAAGCTGTCAGCAAACCTGTATGACATATATCATTGCTGTGTGGACAGTGAAAAACTCCTGGTGATGGACAGAGGAACTGTCCGAAACATGTAGTGTTTTATTTCAAAAATAGATTTGAGAAATTACTTCATCTAGTTGGTTTTATTATAAGAATTTGGAAAGTATGAACTATTTTCAAGATTTGTGCCAATTAAATGTCAGAAAGACACTTTCTATCTAAAAGCCGGATGCGTTGGTCAAAAGTTGGCAGGCTTACTACGCAAACAACAGTCAGAAAATAATTTTAACCCTTATATGTTTTGTATTTTTTAAAACTCTCGACTCTATTAAAAACAACTCAGATTTACGTTGATAGGAGCCATCCCGTTGTGTTTACAATAATACAACAATTCATTCAGTCAATAACACAACTTATATTGGTAATCAATATTACAAACTTGGCGACATGTTTCGGTTAACTGAACCATCCTCAGGCCCATTTCTCAAAACACAGTACTGGTACATTCAGCGAGTGCGTACGCTATGGGATCCCATAGTGTGCGCACACGAAATATCGAAGTCAGGACACTCAAGAGTCAGGGCCAAGATTCGAAAAAGGTGACTGTCGTAAAGAAATCAAATTCAATATATAATAGTTCCTGAAAATCTACCTGTTGCTAATTACATAGTTACATGTTCAGGTTCCTGTCCGGAGGATGAAGTCAAGTGTAGCTGATAATTTTGAATAAATTGCAGCTATTCCATGGAAAACAAGTCAGAGGCTGACTGCAAGCGAGGTACATAAAAGATAACTTCTATTTCACCTTTTGACTAAGCATGATACAATAAAAAAAAACTTGACAGGAACAAAGGTAAAGCTGAACGCTTTCTAAACCTTAGTACTAGATGGAGTTGGCCAGCTAGTTAAAAGCTCTGGCCGCTTTCCTTCTCCTGTGAGCGTCACAATCCATCGTGTTCCCATACTCGTGTAAATTTGCTTCCAATCAGTATTGCGGAGTTGACTCAGCAACTCTGGTGCAGAACTCACGTTGCGCGCGGCACGGAGATGACAAGGGAGACGAGCAGACTGAAGCCAACCCCTGCATATTAAAACGGATGGATGGGCATCTCCCCCTACCACCCTACAACCCCTTACAACACCACACACACACACACACACACAACAGACATATAAGGGGATGGATGTAGAGGATGAATAACCCACCCTAACTTACAGACCTCCACTTCAACAACGACAAAGCTAAGGGTAGCTACCACCCCTATATCTCTTTATAGTACCACTCGACCGTCCAAGCCCTGGGTGGGCAAATTAATATGCTGGAAGCCGCCCGCTGGGGGTTTCATCCTTTCGCTTTCCTTGAGGGATGATGGTCCCCCAGTCTAGCCAGAAATCTAGTTACATGATCCATCCCTATGATAATCACTCATGAGAATTCCACAAGGGATGAGGGAGGGGATCTCTGTGTGCGTCCGGGCAGGGGCGGGGTGTAATACGCTGGTGGGGACAGAGAAGTTTACAGTAAGAGCGACATGGCGACTCAAGCGGTTAATTCGGTCCAGATCGAGTCCTGGCCCTGTGGGACGTATCAGTCAGCTAAATTATCATAAAGCCGTCCCCTCTCAACCTTTAAACCGGTAGGCCTGTATCACGTCCATCATCTCAAGGGCTCTTAATTGGACGCATGCTATTCCACATTGCAGAAATCTCCTGTTGTAACAAAATGGACAGACTTGGCTGTAACAAGGGACTCGAGTTGGATTTAACCGGTCGCTGACACACACGTTTCGGCATTCTATGTTCAGAATTCTCAATTTATATACTGCAGTTTGGTTGTTTATTCAAGCGTTTCATGTCCCACATTTGTGATTTTCGATTTACGGCATCATATACAACAATGCTGCACCAAATGGTCAGGCCACCGTACAGCATAAAAGGTCAGCATCAGTCCCATTACAGACCCGAGGTGCCCAGAGGGTTTTAGGAAGTTAAGGTTCCCAGATTACGTGACAAAGGCCCAGGACGGTGGTAAGGTTGTCAGCCTTACGCACCGGCCGATTTTACCCCCAGGAAATATTCCTGGTGCTCATTTCTGTTAGAGGCTGAGTCGACCCCAGGGCCATAGTGCGTTCGGAAAAATTCCAATGACACCATCTGGAATCGAACCAGCGACCTTCCGATTTGTAGCACAGCACCTTAACCACTGTGTTACCTCGGTCCCCAAAAGAACAGTACTAGTAGGCATAATTGATTACTACTCTTCGGCACACCTCGCGACAACAGTTATATTTTGTAATATTTATAAATAAGAAATATACTAACATTTTAACAATCTTTATTAAGCCGATGCAAAGAAGTATTACGAAAACAATTTTCCTAGTAGTAATGACAATAAAGGTAACATCAGGAAAGGCCTCCGGGGGAAACAGATTTTATATCCTGCTACGAATCTGCCTAACTTCTAGAGCCGTGGTTCAGACAAGTCGGTCTGCTTTTAACTGTTTCAGAAACACGCACGAACCGGAACGGGAGAGGGGACATCACTTGAGACGGCTGAATTTATGACAATCTTTTCCAAAACGACGATCCAATTTTTCTCTCGGATGTAACGCTGTTTCGTTGGGTAAATACCCTCCGACATTCTGAAGGATCGTAGTGCCTTCTTATTCAGGGTCAAGCAGTAGAAAAAACTATGTATTTAGACCACGAGTTACTGTTTCATTTAATTCCAGTCTGACAATGTTTACATCAGACAACATAGAGTCGAATAATAGTGCCTGATTAATTCGAAAGGATGTGTAAAGAAGCGGTCGCGATCTGATGCAATATACCTACCTGGCGACTGCCTGGAGGGACTGAAAAAAACCAAGAAAAAGCGAAATGATTTTAGTCGGTGACCCGTATGAGATTCGAAGTGGACACGGCCCGAATATAAGTCTCCAGTAAAGTGTACCTTTTTCAGAACACTTTCTCGGTCAAAAGTCTTGCAATAGGAAGACTATGCATCCCTGTACCCAGGCACCATGCTATGAATAAGTACGTGAGAGTGCACATGGGGTTAAACACGGTATTCTATGGGGAAAAAAAGATAAGCTTCACGCTCTGTCCGCTTAATCCCCGGAGAACTAGCTGGATGGATCCCAAAACCGCTATGGATGGGAGGAAAAAAATCCAGTCTCTAATGGGAATCAAACCCCGGTCGTGCAGCTCATGATAAGTTAACGTCGACTAAATCATGAATCGTAACAAGTAGCATAATCTGAAAACCAGAGACCTCAATATTAAACTTGACGTTTTTGGTATCAAATTCCTAGCCCTAAGTGCCCCAACTTCAACCTTTAATTTTAATCAAAATCCTCGAAGAGATGGCCGATTAACAGCCTATATTTGTATAAATAAACCGATAAAGAGTGCCGTTTTATGACACCCTTCCGATTTGTTTAAATTTACACTTTTACCTCCAATCTGTCAGTCCACTTCACAGTCTGACGAATAAACAGTCTGGTTTTTATTTTGACCCGGATCAAGTAATGGACTTTTAACTTCAATTTTATTTAGACGCAAACAGCCATCAACGCTGAAGAGCCCTGAAACTTCCATCAACACACACAGACAAAAAAGAGATGGCAAACCTGAGAGGAGAACTCCGCATCATAGTGTAAATACCCAGCAGTTGCAATTGCTATTTGGTAGACTCCGACCTACGTACAGAATCACAGGTTATCGCCCTTATGGGAGTTTCGAAAGCTCATGCCGTTTGACACAAAATGTATCCACAGAAATCAGGCCTTCACTTCCTGCAATAGCGATAAATATATATATAAAAAATTCAATATATTCGTAAGTAATTAAAAATAAAGTCAACATTCATGGAAACTTTAATATCCACTATGTGCATAAACTTACGGACATCTTCACATCAGGCACTTTAACCCTACTTGATGAAAAGCACAAACTGCAGCCCGCAGTGACAATGTAAGCTAATGGGCAAAAATGCCAACAACAAAGCCATTGCTTTCCTAGCAACTTGCCCACATGAAGACACCTACTTAAGTTTTCAGTATTTTTTGTGGGGGGGGGGGAATTCCACATAGTGTAGTACAGATTTGTTAAAATGTTTCGGAGGAACATACTGCCTCCATATTCAGTGTAACAATAAGGTTCAGATTAATACATTATCACCATAATTAGAATGCTTATACAACATAACTGCATCTTTACCCTACCCACTTCGACGCTAAACAGGCAGTATGTTCCTCAGAAATGTTGATATACATCTGCCAAATTGCACGGTGTCACAACCCGCAAACCACAATCTATGTAACGAATCAAATGTAATTCAAAGTTATAAACGGGGAGGGGGTTTCAGTGCTGCAGCAGCTAAGCTATCCACTGCTGTTATTTTTGGTCTGAGACAAGTTGCAAAAACACATGTACTGCGAATAATTACGACAGTAATTGGAATTAAAGGACTAAAGGTGAATTTCTCTTTTATTTTCTGAAAAATAACTCAACCATTTGGCATCGGAAAGACGTTTGCTTTATTACAGCACTAACGTGCTCTACACAGGATCTGTTGCATTTTTAGCTGCGATTTCTTCCCCTACACAAATTTTTACGGCTGTCACATAAATCTTCAAAGGGATTTGAAACACTTCTATCTCTAAGCGTTAAAAAATAGAAAAAAAAATGTTCTGAGCAAAATTACATACCTTACATGAATTGAAAAACATAGTCACATGATCAATACGTTTCAAAATGACATACACATTTAAGATTTAAAGTCTCCGGGGTCGTTGCGCCGTGTCGACTAGGAAACATGCTTTCTTCTTCAGGGTCAAGCAGTTCACCCTACGTGGAGGCTTAACCTGAAGATGAAGCTACTACGCTCCTCCGAAACGTCGCAACATCCCACAAGAGTTAAATCTTCAGCAATACCTCTCTGAGAATCTCATATCAAACGAGATATAAGTTACTCAAACTGACAGTGTTCCCTAGCTTCTGACAAAATCTTCAGTACTTCAAAGTATAGAAGCCTCTAAAGTAAATGGTGGCGCCCTAGTGCAGTGTTTCTCAACCGCCGGGCAGCGGCCCGGTACCGAGCCCTGGCATCAATTATACAGAGCCGCGTGAGGTTCTCCTGGAATTTGTCATTTTAGTTTTCTAAGCAATTTTCATGAATAAATGTTTTATAGTGGAAATATTCTGAGGAGAAAAATATTCGTGAATGTGTCGAAAAACTCAGACCCAGATG
>Ga0123354_10008394_pt1 | contig 15693 bp, 7 predicted proteins | sample TergutLab28metaG_2_FD_97872 | JGI IMG/M metagenome (GOLD analysis project Ga0123354, IMG submission 97872) | Labiotermes labralis P4 segment gut microbial communities from Petit-Saut dam, French Guiana - Lab288 P4 | ecosystem: Host-associated > Arthropoda: Insects > Digestive system > Gut ...
AACTCCAACACACATCGAAACAAGAACACACGACCAATGTGGTGATACAATAGAAAAGTCGCAAGCTCCTGATGATGGATGTATTAATGTCCGAAACATGTTGAGCATAGAAGAAGTGAAATAGAATTTAATAATTAGTGTCATCAAGTTGGTCTCTTATTCTTCAACTATCACAATGACGCACGGTCCAGTAAACGTAAGATTTACACTATTGTTTTCTCAGTGCTGCTTTGTCTCATGCACTAATAAAGTCTCTTATGGTTACCTCTATCGTGCGCAAGAGGAAAGGGTAAATAAGGATTCGCGGTGGGAAAGAAGCAAGGCAACACGTGGAGAACTGGTAACAGTACGATGTAGGACACAGGTGCAAAAGGTTTTCAAAAATCTAAAAGCCATTTCAAAATTCAAGAAGCTAGAAAGGTGATATGAAGCAAATTTCGTGCTGAAGATCCACAAATATCAGGCGTCACGGTGCTAATTTTTTTTTCGCCACGGCGTCCTAGTCGGCATTTGTTTACCTTTGAGTTTGGATTTTTACTCTTGAGTCTTTATGCCATAAATTCGGCCACATAATATTTCATATGCCGTAAAAACCTCTTTACTTTTGGGAAATATTTTCGGCGAAAAAGTCTTGAACAACTGCCCAGCCCCGTCCCCAAATCTGCATTCTTCGCCCATGTAACAGTTACTGCTAAAGACATACAACAAAATAAACTGACATATCTAAGGGAAACTCGAAATTTGAGGCCGATATTTTGACACTGTGTCATGTGTGTGAAGTGTCAGACAATATCCGGATTCTGGCTTTCCTGAGTGTTTCTCCTTGTTTTCTTCCATGTCTCTATCCACTGCTGGGAAAATACCTTAAAATACCTTAATAGAGAACAAGACATATATTCACATTCTTTTATGTTCAGGTTTCAATAATCATCTTAAAAATTTTAGCTTTATCCTCTACAGCACAATGTTAACTACATGGAACCTTTAATACTACATTGTATATCTTTATTTTTAAGAAAACTTTAGTTTATTTTTCTTAAATTCTTGCAATAAAGACCGTGTGTGTTTCTTTCTTTCGTGTAACGTCATCTGATCGATTTATCCAAGTGTTTACTTTGAGGCTGCAACTCAACTAAATTTCATGGAATCCCATTTATGTACAGTTGTTTTGTGCGAAATTTAAATTATCAGATATCTGTAGAAGATCTGAAACTGAAATTATTAGGTTCATATCTCTGGGGAGATTTATGGGATTTCAGTTTTTTTCTGGATGAATGTCTAGAAAACAGTTCTTAACTGGAAGGCCCTGCGATAGGCCATCTCGACACAAGTAACTTGGTAATTCGTCTGCCTTCAAGAAAATTGTTATATGGTTTAAAAGTTACAAGTTGTTTCTCCATGGTTCTTACGCAGCTCTCCCGATTTAAATTTGCAAAAATTTATCTTCCCATTTAAGATAAGCTATTTTTTTTTAAATTGAGGAATTCAGTAGGAACTTGGAAATAAAAATTCCGCAAACCTAGATTCAAGCAATTACTTGTCATCATTCTGCACTCTGCACTTGCTGACTGGTCCTACCGGAAGGACGAATGATGAAGAACGGGTGAATGGAAGCGGAAAAAGTTGAAAGACATATGTCCGTGTCATATTGAAGGCATCGGTAGTCTGGCTTTCTGGTAAAGATACCATGTAAACTTGTACGATATAACCGGCGTTTCGGAGGAATATACTGCCTGCATGTTCAGGACAAATAAAATGTCAATTAAAACTCTCTTTACTCAACTACAGATCTCATATAATCTTGTGACGTAGTTTGAGTGTAATAATAATAATAATATCTGTGGATTGAGTGCGGAAATGAAGAGAGAGTGACTTCAGGTAATGAAAGCGACCCCTGGGACGGAGTAGTCCCTCCGCCTCGATTGCTTGCTGGGAAGAGTCGAAAGGAACAGAACGTCGCCTCGCAAGAAGTGGACTGTGACACTCAATGGACCGAGGAGAGGGTTGCCACCAAAGGGATATTATGCGTGGTCTGGACAATTTGCGTGGTCATTGCTGCATTCACTTTGATTTCTGTTATACTGATTCGGCATTAATGTTTCGGTGTCCTAATTGTTTAGTAGTAAACTGTAACACTGGGAAAGATAAATTATTAGCCTCTGTTAGATCAGTTGTTAAAACAGATGAATTGACATCGGTAGGGCTACGCGAGAAATTAGGAAACTTCTCAGCATGTGGTTGAAGACAGGATAGCAAGACAACCAGTGGTGAGATGGCCGGTCGCAGGATAATCTGGACGTATAACTTATTTTTATCCAGCATCCCCACCCCCATAACAGAAGAAGAATTTGTAATTCCTCAAAAGGTTTTGTAGCACGTGTTTTGGTTTTGCTGTATTGTTAGTAACAGGGATTACGAAATGTCGGGAAACTCAGCATCCTTTGCGTCGGTCAAATCAAGATAGATTATTACGAAATATGTGAGCGATTATAGAAATTCGGTGGCAAGAAAACAATGGACGCACGACATTTCAGAGAGCGCGATTGTAAAGAGTGACTGAAAAGTCCTTTTTTTTTGTAATCTGCACGTTTCACAATGCGCTCATTTCGTTGCACTGCAAATTGCAATGTTGTACAGCATTTCTACTGACCGTTTACAGACTTTCCTACAAGATATTCAGTGTTATCGGCGCTGGTGGAAAGTAAACCTCACCTTTCACAAAAATCGTAAAAGGAACGTTGAGGGAGTTCAGATCTGGAGAGGGCGGAGACAAGGAATTGGACCTCGACTGCCCAACGATCCATCAGGGAGTGCCTGTCATGAACGTTTTCACCCCCTTTTATTTGTACACAAGCTGGCGCTCTATCGTACTGAGCATAATAATTTTTTCTGTCTTCATTTAGATAAAATATTATAAGAAGCGTAAAACGTCACGGTAAATCATTTCGCTGTCACGAATTCGTACAACATCTTGATGTGTACAAGCGGCAAGTGGAGCACATACTGATATTACGTACGTTAAAGGAATTTTTTGTTATGTATGACGACGTACGTTTATTTGAAGTCGCGACATCCCTGTTTTATTATCAATTACAGATATATTTCTTTTCCCCCGTAGATATGCACAACTTACAATGCACAGTAAAGTAGTCTGCATGTTTCGGCTTGAAAAAGCCATCCTCAGGCCTATATTAAAACATTAAAAATAGAAATTAACCTTACAGTTTTCACGCTGCTCGCAGTTTTAATTTTTCTATCTTCTTCTTCTTCCTCTTCTACTTATCCTTCAGTCTTTTGATTGGATGGCAGCTTCCCATCTGGAATTGTTGCAAGCCGTTCTTTTCATTGCCGTATAAGTGCAAGCTCCTGTGTTTCTGTCGAATTGCTTTAAATATTTTAGTAGAGGTTTTTCTATCTAATGCTTTATTATAGGCCCGATAATGATTTTTTCAAGCCGAAATGTATAGAATATTTTACCTCGCATTTTGAGTTGTTCATGACTACGTGGAAAAGAACTATATCTGACGTAAGTGTAATCTGTGAGTACATAATTGTTACTTGCCAGTATATTTTTGTATTTGTTCATTTAACTGTAACCATTTTTTTGTATTCTTCGTGAGAAATGGAACAAAAAAATTAGTAATTAGCCAGAAAATACATACTTAAGCGCACAGATAATTTGTGCGCACATACAAGAATGACAGCTTCGTTCTTCAGTTTTATGCATGGACCTGAGGAACACGAGTGACTTGGATGTCTCCGTTACAAAGATAAATTTTGTTGCGGCTGTTTAAGGCAGTAGTCACTGTTTATTGTATTAAATGACGCAAATAAATGTTTTATGTGAGTAAAATACAGGCGTTCTGAAAGCTAAAGCAAAGTGCTATATGTAGCTACCGCTATGCTTTCAACGGTTAACATTTCAGAGCTTAATTCAAACTTTTAGTTCAAACTTTTTGTGGGGTTGAGAAATAAGAGAGGCTGATATCGGTATTTTTGAGAATTGGTCTTGCAGGATGTTACGCCGTATCGACTGGTAAATAGTTGCTGACGATTCACAAGGACGTGTTACCTCCATCTTCAGGGTCAAACAGTCAGAAACCATGGATGCTTGGCCCTCTAAAATAAGTGAATATGCTCCTGTGAAAGGTCAGTAAAAATGACGTTGAATCCAAAGACTTGAATCATTTTTGTTAAATTAATAATGGATCTAGTTCATGGTGCAAGGTGCACTGACCTACTTTCGAAACGGTCCGTTAGCAAATACAGTTTAAAGTTGAGCCACCTGGCTCGTGTAAAATTCTTCATGATCCCCGTGTCTGGATTTCATTATTATTACGTCAGAGGTGTTGAGTTACAATAGAAATAGTCATGCCTCCTATCGCCTTACTGAGTCTGAGTTCTTGTTTTTCTATCGTATAAAAGTAACGCCTCTTAATGAATTAGTCGACAAAGAAAGGGACGCTTTGTAATAGAAAGTGCACACGTGTGACTAGGCGTTAGCCTTTCGCGACATGGGCCTCTATTATAATGCAACAGAATGTGTTCAGAAAGAAGGATTCACAAACAACAGGAACAGAGAAGTTAATCTCGGCATTTGTATTCATTTTATACCCTCCTACTCTGTCCACACACACACACACAAACACACACGTGTGCGTGTTGTACAATCTGTGCTATACACGTATTGAAGATTAACATTCCACTGTTATGTCAAGTACAGTTCCTATCTATACTCTCTCATATTCAATGTGTTTTCCACGGACCCATTTTGAATATTCCTTTCTAGATACTGATCGGGATATTAACAAAACCTTTAATTCTTTTCTTAGTTCCTCAGGGCACAGCTGTCAGTTCATGTACTTTACCGCCTATCTGAAACTTGGAATATCTGCATTTTCCTCACCTGTCTTATTGTGTAGCTGTCATGTCTGCCTAAACAAAATTAGCAATTTTTCCTTTACGAAGGAAGCACCGTGTGTTTTCTGTCAGGTGTAAATTAAATTGTTCGTATTATTAGATGAAATTCAGACTTCAGTCTTATATTTTACGCCGACAGGCTGTTAACTTGTGAAATTTATAAGAAACTCAAGTTAATTTTTATGTTATTTAGATGAAATTGAGACCTCAGAAGGAAGTTTACACCAAAAGGTTGTTAACGTGTGAAATTTATATTAAAAAAGGCCAAAAATTAGGTCTTTCATCACAAATCCTTTAATACTGTGAGCGTGACTTTTGTTGATTGTAACAGACGGAATGCTATTTGTATTTTCTACAAGTTAAACATGCATCTTCCCTTGCATCTTCCTGTCACTAGACTTTGTCTTGACAACACCCATGTATTTGACTACAGGTTGGGCAATGGTTTACACAAGTAAAAGGAGATCCGTTGATTTATCAGTTGAACCTTAACAACAGATGTTTTAACAACGGTTCCCCTGCATTTTACCTAAAGACGATTTTTATGTATTCCATCTACACCTCTCGGTAAATAACGAAAATTTCCCTGGACCATTAACTGCTTACTTGCGTTGCATTTCTTTACAAAATGCGTTACATTTCTTTGGTGTGGGAACTGAATATTAAATGTCACTTAGATGCTTATCGAATATCTAGTTTTAAAGCAGTGGATATGTCTGAATCTTAGTAGAGAGTTGAAGTAAGTCCAGCTTTCCCAGTATTTTCAAGAATATTTCCCACTGTGTTGTCCTCTCAAATGGATGTCAGCCTTAACAGCTTAGTGAATTTCCCGACTGGCTACGAGTTAGAACACCAAGCTACGATCATCGGAAGGAAGGAGGATTTTTTTCTTCTCCTTACCGTGCCTAGGCCGCTTCTGTGGTCTATCTACAATTCAAGGTGCAATTTTGAGTGTATCCATAGCCGTAAACCTGCCGGTGCTTTGCGTTTCGCACTGAACATTTATTTAGCGATGAAAATAAAGAAAATGGAGCTTCACCTCCAGTCACCATGAGCAAAGATACTAAATTTTGCCAATCGTAGTTTTTGGCAATAACTCTTTTTTAGCTGACCAGATACATATTACTAGATCTAAAGTCCTCTTCAAAGTATAAATCTATGCAGATCAAATCATGCGAAAAGCTACTGAAGACGGATCAGGCCACCCTAAAACAGTTACAGTAATTTAGCACTGCTTCAAAAAAGTAAACTGACGCAAGTGTAGAACATTTATCATAGGCTGATGTTTGTTTTAGAATCAGAGTGCTTCTCCAACGGATTCTGTCAGCCATCAGGTTATGATAAGAACCTACTCTGATCCGGCAGACAGGGCCTGCATTTTTAATTCATATGTAAAATGCCATCGTCACAAGCTTCCAGGCTTACGTTTGCAACGTCTTTTATCTCTGAAATACACAATAATCTATTATTCTTGACAGACTATATTTCTTCTTTGATTACATTCCCAGTTTCAGAAAAAACATTGGTCTCCCTGTCGGTTTAGTGCTTCAGGCACACCATCTATTTCTTTTACAGCATGGAACAACCGTTCTTTATTTTTTCACACACCGACGAGTCCGCTTGAAAAATTTCTTACGCATGCGCAATTTATTGAACGGTGATCGGCTGATATTTGTTATCTCACGTTGTGATGAACTGTCTGATTCTGAAGAAGAGAAGAATGTAATGTGTCTTTGTGAAACAGTGAAAGTGGGCCAAAAGAAAGCAACAACGCGTCACAGAACGTAAAACGTAGAATGACGTACTGGTTAATTCTGTCACTCTTTGGGTGTTCATTCCTTTATTGTTAGTTCTTGTCTTTAATAATTTATTCTTATCTATGTAAGTTTTTGATTACTCTTTTCTTTATACTGTATTTCTTCATTAGTTTGTTGCTGTGTTAATTTGTTTCCCTCTTCTTCGCTTTCTTTTCAGTGCATTTTATTTCTTTATCGCTTACTTTTACTTCTTTGATTTCTATACCTAGTGAGTGCTTTCCATGATTCCTTCTTCATTACATCACAACACCATCTTCCTCCATAAGCTACTTTCTTTGTTACTGTGAATAAGAACCCACAGAGTCTCCACTCTTTCTCACAACTGACACATTGTCTATATAAAATGCTGAGACAACTAGTTGTACATATAACGGAATGAAATTTCTTCAAAATATTTACGCTATGAACGTAGCGAACCTAAATTACCTGGCATATCTTTTATAGTTTGTTAAACCTTTAAGAATCCTGATATGATCGTGCAGCTTGTGACGTAGTGAAGCCACCTAGGTTTTTGCCAGATTCTCGGAAGAATATTCTTTCTTCATTTCCCACCCTATATGTGGAGGAAACATGTCCTATATAAGACTTTTGTGACCATACAATTAAAATACGACACGTCAGTCATCAACACAACGTTTTATTCATATACAAAGGTATAAATGTCAAGGTTTCTCGTCTTTTATACGGGTAGTTTGTGCTTTTTTAGATGTGAGCTTTGCTGCAGGATAGGTGTTCTGGACTTTTATATTGGCATAATTGGGGATGATTTTCTTTGCAAGGCATTGCTTATTGAAATAGGTATTTGCACAACATTTTAAAAGCTTAGATCTTGTATTCTTGTACTGATTGATGGAACTAGCCTGACCAGCTGTAAATTTGAAGTTTTCCATCCCGAAGTTTTACCACATACAATTAAAATACTACAGTCAGTCGATAACACAACAATTTATTCATATACAAAGGTATATATGTCATATGACAAATATACCGTTGTATATGAATAAAATGTGTTAATGACTGACGTGTAGTATTTTAATTGTATTGTGGTAACACTTCGGCATGGAAAACTTCAAACTTTTGTGACCAACCACATAAGTGCGTTTATATCATAAAGAACACAATGTGTATTTGCACGTATGCGACAATGTCAAAATTGTAATTTGCATGGTTTTTTTTTGTTTTCCTGTAAAAAGAGTAGGCTGCAGTAGTTTTCGTCGCTTAAAGCATGAGATGTGTAAACAAATAAGTAAGCCCAAATTACAACTGACGACTCACCATCATTTAGGCACGGCAACCCGTAGAGTGGTAAAAATGAAGATGTATTTTTTTAAATGTCCTGTAGTTAAGTACGTGATTACCGACTTTACGGAGTTACGAACCGAATCCATTTGTACTCGTATTTTTACCACTCTATATTTCCTAGCCTTAAAATAGAAACAGACGTCTTTTGTAGAAATTTATGTGGTAATCTGCCAAGGAGTACAGTGCTAACAGCACTGAAATCTGTGGAAAAAATTACGTGAGAACTCTGGGGGGAAATATAATGTATATGCGTGTAAATTATGCTTATATGTATTCTGAAATTTTACGGTTTTAAACAATGAAGACTCGTCTTTCATTTACTTGCTCCGTTATGTATTGTTATATCCGTCACTCAGTATTTGTATTTTCAAGTGTTTACGACCATTGGGTGTAAATTTTCTCATTACATTATCCGACGCTGTTCTCGCGCGCGCGGACACAAGCATGCACGCACGCACGCACATTATGTCGCGCGCTTCCACAAGAGTCTAGTGTTATTAAGAGAGCGGTCCATAAATAAACATAAAAAGAACATCTGCTCGTGTTTCTATCCAATCAACTTTTGCAAGTGGTTACAGCACGGTAACAGTAGTAGTGACTACGCCCTGATCGTTGAACTAGGCGTGTCTTGATCTTCCTCGTACATCTCAGTGAAAGAAACTTCTGAAATTCTGTTCAAAATCACATAAGTGAAATAAACTCGAAATTCTGTTACAAATAATTACCATAAAATATATATATAAAATGTGGTTGAAACGGTGCACATAGAAGGAACCTGTATCCACGTTCAAGTTCGGCTGAATTCAATTAATATACGATTCTTGTAAAACGCATCCCAACAAAATTAGTTTGGAGTTCTGTGTAAGATAACTTGATAATCTGGATATGGTATTCTCATTAGAGGCGATTTAATTACAGGGGCCCAGAATTCTTTTCAGTTGGAATTTTTATCCCTCAACTATATGTGCGTAAGTGTACCTTTCACGTATTGTTCCCAGTTTTTCTCAGGCCATTACTCTTTCTGATAAAAGATGAACTATAACAACAACAAAGCAACATTTTGATGTGTGTACCGTGCATCTTGTACAGTTTATTATCCAGACCAACACCTGCAATATATATAAACATTATTTTATATGTCGCAAATACTCCTACATGTCTCGATGCATGGATAACACTCCCTAAAGATGGAGTACTTACGATATAAAAATATTGTTAATATATATATATATATATATATGTGTGTGTGTGTGTGTGTGTGTGTGTGTGCGTGTGTGGTGCATTTGTGGGTCTGGATAATAAGCAAAGCAAGAGTTAAGCACTTTTACCTTGAAACGTTTGAAATTAGAAAATTATGCTGGAGATTCGCAGAGTACATAACATGCATAAGAAAATGAGAAATGCATACAAATTTGTTGCGGAGGAAACTGAAAACAAGATTAGACTTAGGATAACCTTATGTAGAAGGGAGAGTAATAATATAATTAATTTAAGGAAATGTTGCAGGAGGCGGAAGACTAGTTTGATTTGTCACATGATACGGTCCGAATTTGGTATCCTGTTAAGGTGGAAGTTAAATAATGAAGTCCCGTAAAATGTGAGGAATATCTTGAATACCTGACCGTCGTAAGAAAGACAGCTCTGTGTCAGTCTGAAAAGCCGTCGATCGTGAAAGTCTTAACAGTACATGAGATACCATTCACTTTAAGATCTTGGTTTCTATTCCATTGTCTTTTTGTCTTGAACGTAGAGCCGGGAGACAGGAGCCTGCGCTGCTGTGCAGCGTGACGCCTCTATCACTAGTAAGAACAAGAATGTTAACTGAATTTTTCCTCCGTGGCTTACTGTGAAGTAAGTGTATAGTGGCGGGTTTCAGCATTGCAGGGACAAAATATTCTGCACACATTGCTCGGAGTGCCTTCGAAAATTCGCTCGTAGTATCCGACGTCGCGCCAAAGTATTTAGTATTCCTACTTCGTATTCATAAGTCTCCAGAATCAAATTTCGGTCCGAAGACCGATTATTGATTTTGAAATATTTTATCTGTGAATTTCGGGACAGTACCGTGAATTACGCCACGACGATTTCCCCGTGTTATTCCAAGGTTATTTATTATTCAATTATTTTCCTTCCATTTGATACACCATAGTCCAAGTTTCTAGCCGAATCTCTATGTAATTTATAAACTAGCAAAAACAGTTGTCTCTCATCGTACAACGGGAAATTTCTCTGCATGTTGCTCATATTTTGGATAAAAATATAGCCCTTTGAAACTAAATGATAAGGAATAAATTTTTTTAATGGCGTTAGGGACGAGGAGATATTTGTCTTTCATGTTTTCTTTCCTGTGGTGCAACTGCCCTATTCGTGCCTAGGCTGCCTCATTGTCGAGGCTTCACTATCACACTCAGATACACCACACTCAGTAGAGCTCCTTTGGACGGGGGATCGGCCCGTCGCAGAAAACTCTTATCTCTCAACACACAACATTCACAAGCGGCAGACTTCCATGATGACGGCGAGATTCGAACCCGCAATCCCAGTAAGCGAGCGGCCTCAGACGTACGACTTAGACCTCGCGGCCACCAGGATAGGCCTTTGTCTGTCTTCTGCACATTCTTATTCCTGTACCGTCAATGCGAGAAGGCAGACAAGGCTAGTTCCTGAGGCGATGATGGAGTAAATCAGTTAAAACCGTACGTAAGATAGAAAACACTGTATTTACATGATATTAAGCGTAAAACCCAAATTACTGCTTACCCGGAATGCTAACGGTGTCCTCCAATTTTTCCGAATAATGCGCTGGACTTGTTGAAATTTTTCGTGATGCATCTGTATGAGTCACCACTGTGACACTATCGATTACATGCTTATGTTTGCTTTGGCTTTCCAGGATTGTTCTGGCACAGGTTTTCTTGAATGTCGGCCTACTGCTTTGGGGGCTGCTAGTATAGGGTACTAAGGTTTGTTAAATCCCCAAAATGCTGCGGTCGTACAAGGAAATATGCGTAAATTACGTCTTCTTTTAATATAAGATTTTAAGTGCGTTGTCCTGAATATTTTCTTCATATGTTTGGACTGCATTTAAAAATATTTAAGTACTACTTACACTTTTTTCTGAAGTTCACGTGGATAGCATGCCATGAGGCGTCTCTTACTATAGACAGATATTATATAAGCAGTTGCTTGGAAACTGCTGCCGTAGTATGCTGTTCTCTGACGTATTTAAATCATACAAGTTTTTAAAATAGAATTTTATTTTCTGAGAATGAAGGTCTTCGTAGAGTTTCTATACAACAAAAGCTTAATTTGTTACTTTTTATTTTTCCCTTTGACTTGGCTGTAGGGTAAAGTAGGAGGAGTTTAAGAGGCAGATTAAGAAAAACGTATTTATGAACATGTTGCGCACATGTCTAGCAGCTAGCCATCTTGATGATCTTGCTGTCTAAACTAGTCCACCTTGAATGTGATTGTATCACTCCGTGTGTGTTGAATATCTGCTAATCTATTGGTCGGCGAAAAAACAGAATCGAATCGATCTTAGTGTGACGCTAATATCAGTCCGATGACAACTTTTTTACGTAACTAGGTCAGACATTTCGAAATACCCACTCCTCTTCCATAATCAAGTTTCTTTGCTGCTGGCCTGGAAGACTTCTAAATTATATTCAAATATTTGGTTCTCACCCCACAAAACACTTCGAAAAGTAGATCAGAAATGCCTGAAATGTTTTAGAATATGGTGCTGGAGAAGGATGGAGAAGATGGAATCGATCATGTGAGAAATTAAGGACCGTTACAAAGAGAGACAGAGGAGCAGAATGTCCTACAAACAATAAAAATGGAAAAGTAACTGGATTTGTCACATTTCGAGTAAGAACTGCCTTCTAAAATAAGACATTAGAGAAAAGATAGAGGGAAGGATAAAGTTACGAGAAGACGGAGAAGAAGGCCTAAACAGCTACTGGATGACCGTAAGAAAAACAGAGGATGCTGGAAATTGAAAGAGGAAGCACTAGATCACACTCTGTGGAGAACGTGCTATGGAAGATGCTGTGGATCTCTCGTAAGACAGACAACAGAATTAATGATAAACACCACAAAACGCAATTTCTATCCATTACATAGAACAGAACTGTCTGAATATTTCTTACTAAGAGAGAGGAATTAACAGCAGGATAGAGCAAGTTGCTTAGAGAATAGCTTCACAATTGCACGGCTACTTGTTTTTAAAGAAATAAGACAGGCATATTTAAAAAATGACTTTCAATGGAGTACAATGCCGTAAGTAAATAACATTGGTTGCAGTTGCAACAAGGGCAGTCATTGACGAAAGATTATTATGTTCCCAGAGATCAAGCAAAATCTTAACTGCCACACATTTACAGACAAACACAAGTCGGAAAGTGTTGTTACACGGTGGCTCGTAATACACGAAGAGGGGCTTATATCAACATACGAGTATAATAGATAAAATCGTCCCACGATGAGGAAGGTGCCTCACTTGTGGCGCTGACTATGTGGAAAATTAGTGAAACTGAAGTAGAATGACATCTGGACTGTTCTTAATAGAAATGGATATAAAAAAACCAAAATTTTATGCATTATAATCCTATTTTTTTTCCCTACTCTCTTGGGTTGGGCTTGACTTGGAAAAATGAGTTACACTGTCTATTAAACCATAATTTTTGCTAATAAAATAAAAATTCTAATCCAAATACGGACGATAGAGCAAAGTAGAAGCTATTAACATATTTTATTGACCTTTATAACACTGTGGTAATATCAAATAAATCTGCCTTTATGTTCAGCAACTCTAAATTTTGCTCACAGAAAGCATTTTTGTGTTTCCTGTAGTTATTACAACAAATATCAGTTGTTTCTCTAACAGCATCTAAACCTTGGACTATGTAATTAAGATTAATATTCTTTATGTAAATTATATACTGATTATTATTTGTATTAAATCAATGATTTGAAGTGTAGAAATAAATGATTAGTATCAATGTTGTCATTCATTCATCACAGACTACAAAAGACGAACTATCAGAATATTATTATTGGTAATATCCGCGGTAAATAATCGACCCGAAATAAAATTACCTTTGTTTTACAGGAGTAACGTTAAAGTGTTATTATTCTGTTGTGATATCTGACGGTGCTTGGATCGTGCAGTAAGAGCATCTACTTCTCATTTTGTTTCCACGTAGTCATCTGTTTGTTAGTAATCAGCAGGCAGTAGCCCCGCTGTTCCTCTTAATAGACAATAATACTGGTGCAGTATAACGACCCGCCAGTTCCGATATGACGCATTTAAATTGAAATCATTGCGGTCTGAATAATGCGATTTAGAAAGTGAAAATATCGGTCGATCTGCGTAACAAGTTGGACCGAATTCAGCCCGTAGCGCTGAGCGATATGCTTTTTGCTACTCTCAGGAGCATCCGGTCTCTACTAACCGCCAGTTTTCACTTTTCTTTGTGGTAATATTTACCTGGACATTATAGCAATTGACAGTGTGCATACAACAATGTGGAAACTAAAATTATGGTTAGTGACATCTTAGGTAAGATTTAACGTGTTTGGTAGTGAGATAAAGGGGCAGAGACAGCCTGGAATCTCACAAGGTACATAAAGTATATATACTTGAAAGTGAGCCATGTTTATATATTGACAGCAGTCTTTTTCACAAGGAAGCGTGGATCCGTATTATACTAACATCTCGCTTTATGGTCAGTGTCGTGTGTTATCGAAATAATTAAATCGCAGTGTAACAAAGTAGTTAATGGAGAGAGACTTAAAACCGAAGGGTACATGTTCTGAGAGGAACTGTGATGAAGATTAATATTTCCTGGGACGTAAGACTGTGTCGATTAGTAGATAGCTACCGATGTTCGGAAGCTTGGAAGGAGGGTGGTGAATTTAAGTTTGGGTCAAATTTTGTCCTTCTTGGGACTTCTTGACCCTGAAGAATACATTGCATTTACTCAGCATCTAATCATTCTTCTCAGGACGGCATAACATTCAAGAAGAATGTGTAGAATATTTATCAGAACTTTGCACAAAACTGAAATCTTACAAATATTTAATCTTCATACTTGTTATTCTTTCAGTGAGAATCATTTAAAGATATGTTTACATTTTTAAAGAGCCAGGTACTGAAGTAAAGGTCGAATTAACTTAAAGCAATCAGGCATATTGCTTACTGTGCAGTACCATATGCTGTAGATTTTAAATGTCTGTATTTTGACATCACAGTCTTCTCGCGTTTCAAGCTATTCTCAGAATGGGTAAAGACTGGAAGTATTTCCGTGAACAGTATTAAATAATAGATATCTGTTATCGAAACACTGTGTACTTTCTGTGAGGTAGGATATCATTTTTAAATATTGTATATTTGGAGAGTAGAGAGTTAAAGTTTTTGCTCTTTATATATATATAATATATATATATATATACATATATAACATATATAAACATACACACATATAACACAATTATTAATTTAACCCCCTGATATATTGATGAAATAAGTTTTCTTGGAATGTGATGTCGTATCAGAAATACTGTGTTCAGACTAGATGGTGAGGCTGACTCAATATTATCCTCTGATGTTCTATATTACGTTTGCTGCACTGTGAGCTACAAAATGAATAAAATTGGTTCTTGCCATATTAATTTCTACAACTTTATTTGTTGGAGTATTTGTGGCCTGAAATTCAATCAGCCATAAAATGAATAAAACTGATTCTTGCCATATTCCATCTCCAAAACCTGAAATTCACTATAATAATCTTCAAGAATTCAGTTCAGATGTAGCAGACAACACCGATTCTCCGTTAAAAAAGACCAGAAAGGCCTTTATCTGTGGGTAAATTACCGTTTATTGTAAGTTTTATTTGAATCACAGAAATATATTTTCTGGAGAAAACGCAGAGCGCTTAGGTATTCCGGCAAATGATATGTCGTAGTAATATGAAATTAAACAATTCCTGACACATTTACCGGGGGGCAAGTTATCAGCGTGCTGTAACACTGTGTTTTGTTATGTATTCAGCTGCAGTTTGCAAACCTAACATTTATGGTCAAGAGTAGTGTAAAACACAACGCTTTCAATCGTTTCTCAACACTTTTGAAACTTTCGTTGAAAATGCTATCCGTGGACACATTCAATTATTTCTTGCTGCGTTCGCACTTTAAAACTTTCTTATAGCGTGGAATAAAAAATTTTTTTTTTGTTTCTTCTATTTCCTACTGCAAGCCTAACGGAGAACACCTGTAATGTTACGGACTTTCATGCCTTCATTCGACACTGTGACAAGAACCACTGCTATCGCAGTGATGTGTAAATACTACAGTAGAATATTTGTTCTTTTCATTTGAACACACATACACACACATACATATATATATATATATATATATATATAATCTTAAATTTTGTATTTGTCATTCTTTCTTTAAGTTTTTTGTTTTTTTGTAAAAATATACAAAAAGGAAAGGAAATTCCGGCATCACATTTGCCTTCCTGCAAGCTATCGAAATGTTAGTGTGCTCCTCTAGCATTAAAGTCTCCTTACTTATGAGCTTACTTGAATACAAATTTGATGTTTCGAGGCGTCGTTATGTTAAAACAGATTCCTAACACATATTC
>Ga0123354_10008395_pt1 | contig 15693 bp, 5 predicted proteins | sample TergutLab28metaG_2_FD_97872 | JGI IMG/M metagenome (GOLD analysis project Ga0123354, IMG submission 97872) | Labiotermes labralis P4 segment gut microbial communities from Petit-Saut dam, French Guiana - Lab288 P4 | ecosystem: Host-associated > Arthropoda: Insects > Digestive system > Gut ...
ATAGTGTAACTTTAGCAAGGACGATATAGCTCCCTGATGATGGTCCTAGGACCGAAACATGTCGGAGCTTTTTTAATGTTTTAATGTGTAAATTTTATAAATTTTGTATATGTGCAGTGGTTGGTATAACAATTGATTACATTCTTTGCATTTTATGCAACTGTTCGTCAGTACTGGCTTTAACCACATGGACAGGATGAAATTCAAGCTGCCGCCTGCACCTACTGTGCTTACGAGTGACGAGTTCCTTAGAAGCGTCAGTAGACCCATTTATGTAACTTCACGGCGTCACACTCCAGCAACGCCGAGAGATCCTCATATCTTACACAGCGGTCTGTGATGTACGAGTATGTGCTGATGTTTTAAAAAACAACAGTCTTCTGGGGTAAGGCGTCATGTGAAATGTTGATTACCAAAGTTTCGGTGTAACTCGGTGCCTCAAGTCTTCAGGACGGTCCAAGAGTTTCTTTTAACTAAAACGTTTAAGATGTAACACACGTAATTAAGTCTGAGAAACATTTTGTCAGCTGAGAATGAAGACGTTCGGATGTCTCTGTGCCACTTATTAACCTTTAGCCCACTCGTGTATTTCAGTTTCTTAACGGCACTTTGCGCTGCTCTGCGTGTAATGTCCATTGCACGCCATTTTCCTTATAATTTTCTAGCCGGGCCTACAAACGTCAGCCCCTACGTGCACACAGCACGTTAACTGTGTACCCACATGGGAACATTAAATTGCCAAGTAGCTGCACCAGATACGGGACTTGGTTCATTTCACTATGACCACCAGAGTGCGTTAGTGAGCCGCGATAAGCAGCTTTTTCGCTCAGACCCGGCGGGTGACTAGCATGGAAAGATACGTAATTCGGGTGCTCAAACACGAAGTACGTATGTTGCAGCTCCGCTTAATTTTGAAAAAACACGTTTTTTTAATGTTTCATTAAGAGGAAAATACGTGTTGTTCTTCTGTACCTAACTAAGTAACCAACTAACGAGATGACTATTTAAAACACTGAAGCCTTCCTACAGGAGCTGATGGTTAATCGACGGAAGGACTTACTGTTCTTACGGTAAGCGAGTTGTGTCGCAGCAGGCGCAACTTTAAGCCAACTGACTGTATCACAGGCAATAATAATGCAGCACAGAACATCACAGCTCATAAAATAGCGTCCTCACATTTACTCCAAGATCTCCCTGAGGATTTCCGTCACAATTACTTTGTTTCCCTGGCACCATGCTAAATATTCCGTCCAACCTACCCTTCATATGGACCCTCCGAACCGTGCAGTTCTCCGTTCCTTTACTCAGACCTACTTGTTCCCTTAATTGTTATTTTGTCCTTGTCTGCGGAAGAGTGAGTTGAATAATTACGATTTTATATTCTCATTACGAGGAACATTGACGTAAAGCTGTTCTGGATGTGAATCCCATAGTTTCGGAGAAGAACCTTTCTCACACCCTGAAGATTGAAGTATCTGTTTCGTCCGAAAAGCTGGTGGACATTAACCAATCTACACGACGTCCAATTTTAGAATTCCCTTACCTTAAAGTTCAGTGATATTGGTAATTAACCTAGAAGTGAACTGTATACCATAAAATAATTAAAAGAAACACACATATAAATATATTCCAGCAATAACAAACAAAAAAAAATCATACCCACATGCTAATTACGAATTCTGTTAAAAAATGAGATTGTCTAAAAGATATATATATAAAGCGTGATTAGCTCCACGGTAGTGTGTTGTATTCACGTAGACTATGTACGTCTTCTAAATTATGCCTTGACTGAGATTTTCCCAACGAACCGTGCTGAGATATGACCGGCGATTACCAGAACATGCTTGAAGTCGATGTAAAAGTTCTCGTAACCAAACACGACAGTAACAAACACAGGACGAACAGAGAAGGACAAGAAACAAGTGATAATAATAGACGGAAAGCAATGAGTGACTCGATAGGCAAATAATGACGAATGGAATTTGGTACGGAGAACGATACGTAGAACGGACAGAAAGTAAGAAATGCGAGTATATGAGGTACAGAAGAAACAAAGAAAGAAACGAATATATGAAGAAGGAAGAAAAGGGTTAAAATAAGAAAGAGGAAAATATTTCAAATGAGGGCCAGTAAAGAAGGAATAAGGAAGGCCGATCTAAAGACAAAAAGAAAGAATCACGAAAGACGCCGTTAGAGATTGTATCTAGTACGTTATTTGGGGCAGGTTATCGCGTGTTAAGATACGAACACGGTGCGTGACGTCACGACAAAGCAGGCTGCCGTCTACATGTTGTTTCATAAGCTGCTGCAGTAGGAGCGACAGACTGCAGGCGTCGTCAGGTGGCAGGAATTACAGAGACTGGTTACAGGCGATGAGAGAAAACTCGAGGTGTGATGACACCATGTCGATGTGAAGCTGTGGCCTCTAATGGGCCCATTATCTAGCCCCCGGACGGCACATGTGGAAAATGATTCATGGGGTAAAGCCGAAGCATTTGGAGAAAAAACTGTCGAATACAGACATTTTCTACATTCCACATGAACTGTCCTTGGATTTAACTGTGGTCTATGCGGAGGCTACCCATCTCAGCTATAGTGCGGCGCATGATAAGAACTTTTACTTCGAAAAACCGCAATTACTGCTTTTCAGAATCACATCCAAATGTTGCAGTGCAAGGATTCTACCTCATTTACCAAGCACAGAAGACTTACGAAATCCCTTTTGTAAACAAAGTCGGCAGATTGTAAATTTCGTGGGTATAAATTTAAATTTTATAGGACCGTCAAATAAAAATGTTTTATCAGCAGAGCCTAATTTCGCTTCCATTTCCACAAATGTCATTATATTTCACAGCCAAATATGTTTCGGTCTACCATATTAAGCCACCTTCGAGGACTAAAACGTTTTCAATGTGTGATGAAGTTGAGAGGACCTGAGATCTCACTTTTCTTTACTCGCTTTAAACAGAGCGCAAAAATATTACATGTCGTACAAATGCATTTTACCATTTCACAAAACGCTTACGTTGATTTAGGTTGTGTAATTTAATAAAATATTAACCTGTTAATGCTTCTAAGATACTGATACGTGTTACAGTAAAATGTTAATTTCCTGTTATTTGAAGGTTATCTGGAGTTAAGCCTACATATAATGTACATATCTTTCACTTCTTAAGTTTCGGATATTTTGCTTCGATAAAGTACTGTTTTCAGGTACGTTGTTCTGATCGTTTCCCCAAAATTTCTTAGCTATTCGGTTCTTTTGCAGGTCTGTGAATAGGCTGATTTTGTATGGGTCTGGGACAAAACACATATTAATATTGTGTAAGCGGAAAGGGAAATAGCATTTAGGCTATAGCTGAACCAAAACACAAAGGTATATCAAGCTCCGAGGGAAACCTTTATCCCACCGAAAAGAAGAAAACTTTGCGACATAGTCGTAGATGGAAAGCCAACATGGAAGTGGATCGTAAGCAGACGCGGTGTGAGGAAGAAAATTGAATTCATCTGTCAGGATATGTCCTAGGGCAAGGTCTTTGTGACAAGCCTTTGTGCTTCATAAAGACCAGACATTTCGCTAAGGTACTACCAGATTCTTCGAAAGAACAATGTACTACAAAGCGAATGTTTACGGTACGACGTATTTGTTGGGGACAATATCCGTGCCCTTGCTTTTTAAATGTCGAATGTATATATTGTATATATGTTGCTATTTTTCTGGGTTCTGTACATTGCCTGGTTTTCAAACTAGCTATGAAATAGTCGCAAAACATAAAAATTCTAAAGTGTTCGCTGTTGTTTTCGATAGGTATTAACCTTTTAAAGCCTACTGGTTACGTGATGCACCACCAGTTTAACATTCAACAACCGTACGCTCTGCCCACACTGTATTTATGCGTTTTGTATTTATCTGAGAACAAACAGCGATTTGTGCCACTTACAGCATAAACTGATTGGTTTTTATAACCGAGATGAAAAGTGTTTACAGCGCGGTACGAACTGGGTCTTTAAATAAAGCAGTCTGCGCTTAGTCTTAAAGGGACAAATACGTGAATGCTTTGTGCAGAAAGTATTTTGACACAAATTACAAGATTTTTCGCGTCTTAAAGACAGATTAAAAACCGATTACTTTCGATATATTTTAAGGGGGAAGGCGCTAAATCCCTACCTCCTGAACGTCGCTTTGCCTCAGTCACGGTATAAAAACCGTTTCTTCGGTTTCGGCTCGTCTGTCAAAGACACCAACCTCGAACAGCGCAAAAAAAAACTGGAGCTGGATATTAAAATTTACTTGGATCTTCAATTAAAATGCATGTTATTTCTGTCCGAATTGAACCAAAATGCGAATATATCAACAGATATTTCGTAATAATCCTGAACAAAAAGCTTCACGAAAACTCATTTTGTAGGAGACAAGCTGTCCCACGCGAATAGAAGGACGAACGGACGGACAGAAATGACAAAGCAAATAGCTTTTTGTTTTGCAGAAGGGCTTAAAAAACACAAATTTTGGGAACTGGAAATCTTACCATCCTCTGATGAAACAATGGCGATGCATCCACTTAAATGGCCAGTCCATTGAGTCCAGTGATGGAAAACAGCTGCTCATGTCAGCCAAAAATGAACAAGACACTCCCAACCATTTCGTCTGAGAACGGGCTCACATTTGCGTTCCGAAATATTATGTTCTTTTGCGAATAAGAGGAGATGTATACAGACCATTACCAAGGTGTGCTGAATTTTACGTACTGTCGTCAGAATCCTCTAGAACTGTCGCACATCTCAGGAGTTTATCCGATACGCACTTTTAGTGAATGAAACATACGGAAGAGAGATGTGGAAAACACAAGATGCGGGGTTAAGATTGACCCAGCGTTAGAAAATGGACAACTACCGTCACGGACAATTATTTGTGAGAATCAATACGGCACAAATATTCCAGCAGGGTGGAGAACATGTGCATTTCCTGTTTTAATGCACAACTAACAGTACTGTTAATTACGTGCTATCACAAAAATGTTATTCACAGAGCTACTACACAATAATTATATTTATCGTTAGGTGATTAACCATTAAATAGGACGAAAAACATAGACAACAGTTGAAATGTGATGGCACACGGTGACGCACGGGGAGGAAGTGAAGGGGAAACTGACGAATGGAGTGGGTAGCCAGTTCTCTTAACACTACCTCGGAACACGGTGTATCCAGCATTACTATCGCTGATGCGCACACCTCGGCCGTCAGTAGTCGACTGAACTGACGCCCCCGCCAATTTAAATGGACTTGTCCATTTCGCCGAAAGACGAAATCTGGTTTCTGCGCGTGTGCCATCACATTTCAACTGCCCTCTACCAAAAATAACGTAGTCTTCAAGAAACACGTACGTGCTCTTTCTTTACTTTACCACTTTCTTTTTCTACGAAAAGACATTTATTAGAAAATTTATGCTTTATCTGAGCTTCATGTAATTGGTGCCGATATCAGTTATCGGAAAAACATCATTTTTAGGCGTGGTCAGAAAATCGAGAAAGGTGAATATTAGCTTATTCATGTCTGTCTGTCTGTCCGTCCGCATGGAACAAATGGACTCCCAGTGGATGGAATGTCATGAAATTTAAGCAGTTTTTGAAAATATGTCGAGAAAATTCAAGTTTCATTAAAAGTATAACAAGAATAACGGATATTTTACATGAAGACCAGCAAACATTTTTGAGCATATCTCGCTCAGTTTTTCATAGAATGAGAAATGTTTCAGAAAAAAAAAAAACTGTACAGAAAATCAATAACACAATTTTATGTTCAAAACGTTTTTCCCGAATGTCGTAACGTTTATGAGATAACGTGGAAAAATATTGTAGACCCGGACGGACCACAGATGTGCACATATATACGCTTTGAATGCTGGATACCTAAGGCTACACTCCCCCCCCACACACACACACACTCAGAATATGTAATACTTACTGATTTTCCACTGCAACAATAGTTGCACGAACGTGCCTAAATGTTACTTTATACGCATGCTGCCTGTCTTGTTCAGTACCCATTTTAGTCGAAATCCTTCGTGTAGTTCGGAAATTAAAGAAAGTGGCAAAAAAAAGCAGATGACTTTCCACAATTCCTTCACTTCAGTAACTTTGTGCAAAGAAAGTGAACAATGTGAGGTAAGCAGAAATGTTAGTTACGTGACGTAAATCTCGTTGCTGTTCAGCCTGTAGAAATTGACTTGACTCTCCTTTAGTAAGGCAGGGATGAGGTGAGTGCTTGTGTTGGAGAGGGCTAATGATAAGGTATTGATTGTTTCAGACAAAGGAACGCCAGTAAGCGTGTAACATGCACTATAAACACACCCCGCTGCTTTAACAAGAGCGGCTTAAGTATAGCCAGCGTGATGAATACCAAGTTATTTCTAGCAAAAAAAAAATAATCAACCGATCTCCTTTCCAGTACAGATTACTTATTTGCAAGCCACAACTCGCTCACATAGTAAAGAAATTCTTTGCTTTTGGTAGAACCAGTATATTCATTAACGTGTTCATTGCAGGCAAATAAATCAATTCCATATCCTCACACACTCTTTATTCAAGATTAATTTTTGTGTTATTCTCCCATCTACGCCTAGGTCTCCAGGGCTGTGCTTTCCCAAACAAAATGTGTACGTATCTAATTTCTCATGTCCATGGCAATCTTTACATTTTGCTCTCCTTAATACGACCAACACAGCAGAACTTAGTGAAGAATACAAATTGTAAGGCTCTATTTATGTTGTGTTGTACTTAACCCTAGGCCGAGTTAAATCCCATCTGATATCTGCTGGCCTTATTAGGATCTCACCATATTTTCCACGTTAGCGGGCTAAGGGTTAATCTGTTATTTACTATTACCTAAGTCAAGAAATAAACGACAAATTCTTGTTCACAGTGGCAGCATCTGTTCGAGATTTGGGGTTCTCACGGCGAAGAGGGATAGAAGGAATTAGGCTGAAGATGGAGGCAATATGTATATCTCAAGCGTCGACAGTCTTCTACTAGGCCACCATAATTACATCACAGAAGCAATAATCTTCTTTCGCCATGCTCTTTTGTTTGCGTGGCAAATTTTTACGCCTTTATAAAACCAAATACTGAAAACAGCTTCAAGTGCTAATGAGTTAGGCAGTATAATTTTTTACTGTCATTCTTAAAGTGATGACATCCAATGAAGGGATGAATGTTATAAAAGCAATGGGCGGTGCATGTTAAATTTTCACGTTGATGAACAAGCATGTGATGGACTTACTGAAAAGGAATTTGTTAAAAATAGCTAAAACAATGACTTCTCAAAATGGGGTTTCTGATCGGCGCTTTCGATTCGAAACCAAAGTAGGTCCTATGTTATGAACTCGCCATCCGTCGGGTCGGGGAAGTGCAATGAGTGCAGTGACTGATTCCGGGCTAGATGATCGAAGTTAGATTCTCGGAATGAAAAAAGATTTCCTTTCGCCACCCCGTACCTACCATCTCTAGAGCCCATTTAGCCTTCAAATAGATATCAGGAGTTGCTTTTCAGGGGTTAGAGTGGCCGGGGCGTGAAGGTGACCACGCAACTCCATCTACCACAGAGGTTAAGGATCAGCAGAACATTACCACTTTTCCACCGGAATACCTACTGGACGTACGAGAAACGGAGGTTTGTTCCCAGTTGGGGACAAAAGAGTCACGACTGACTCTGGAGGCTCCTGCGCTTCCTGTTCAATGGCAATCTGACGCCAGTTTCCCGGAAGTAGGGGAATATACCGCAACAAGATAGCTGAGAATGATGCTGTTCATCACTGCCAGACATTTTATACGATTCCACACAACTTCAGGAATTAGAGTATTGCAGCCAGTGGAAGAACTAGGCTGAGGGTTGGATTACTGGAGAATTGAGTGTCGATTCCTGAGTGAACAAATAACTTTCTTTCCTGTACAGAAGCCACACCAGCTCTTGGTTACCAATGGCTCTTTCACTAGGGTAATCTATGAAGCAGTCTTCACACCTCCATCTATATAGTGTCAGTTGAGGCGCAGATGGAGCTGTACCGCCACTCCACCATTTGCCCTCACGACATGTTCGTAAGTACTACTTGCAAACTAGTTTCACTGCTAGAATAAAAGAGGACTTCAACAAATACCTCTGCAAGTCGGTAATTTATGGCTGTTTGGTATAATGGAGTGCGATGTTGAACAGTTATCTAGGAAAGATTATGTTTGATAAAATACTAGGCTTGGAAAAGTACAGTGCTCCGAAACGTCTGTAAATATGAATCTCGTTCATGCCGTTACATCTCACGAAGATTCATTCAGAAATGCTTCCGAATGACATTCTGCAGGACACCGGCTCGAATGTCCTCAGTCCCCCCAGGAAAATGCACAGAGAATTACTTATTCACGCCACAACAACTTCCTTCCACTTCTTTTCTCACTCATTATTCATTAGTCATCCTGCTACTCCACAACAGGTTTAGTTACGTGGGCACATGAAATTTACGACTTTAGCATAATATTTCTCATGAAATATGAAGGCACAGAAGTGAAAATGAAGGGAACATGACTGTGATTCGAATTCGCACTACTTCAGTTTTCAGGTCTCCTCATCAGTGACAATAATGTCGCCAGTGTGGAAACCCAATCTTAACGCGCCGAAAGCTAAGTGCGTGCTGTGGTATCGCAGACAGAAATGTGCAGGCAAGGTACAAAGGTTACGTCGTACTGAGCTTGGTAGGGAAACACCAAAGAATATGTCTGTCTGCAAGGGATATAAGTTTGAAGTTCACGTGACCGCGCATCGTGATAAATTCTTATACTAAAACCAACTAGATGCACTAATTTCTCAAATTTATTGGAATAAAACTCTACATGTTTCGGACAGTTCCTCTGTCCGTCATCAGGAGTTTTTTACTGTACACGCAACAATACATACATGTTTGCTGACAGCTTGAGAACAAGCTGTCAGAAAACGTTTTATGACCTATACCATTGCTGTGTGTACAGTGCAAAACTCCTGATGATGGAAGGAGGAACTGTCCGAAACGTGTAGAGTTTTATTCCAATAAAATTGAGAAATTAGTGCATTTAGTTTGTTTTATTATAAGAGGGGTGTAAGTTGTTCAGTGAGGATGGGCGATTCTGTAAAAACCCCCCGGAAAAACGACCGGTCGCAAAATACTCGTAGTTACAGATGTCCCAGCCGTCTTCGTTCTCAGTCGAAGAAAGTGAATAAGGCAAACGTCTGGTAATTACGTATGCCCGATCGAAAGTACACAAGATTCTGCCAGGTAGTTCGAAATTTGAAAATTGCATATAGCAGTTGTTGCCAAATCTAACAGCCCAAGAAAAATACGTTCGTTACACATTCAACGTTGTATAACCTTTGTGCAATTAATATAAACAAATACGGTTTGTTACCAACAAATTGCACTTATCCATGGAATAGAGAACAATTCTTTCATGTCTTGGCTACTACTTACAGCCATTGTTAGGGGGCACTAATATATATATGTATATATATATATATATATATATATATACACACAGCCTTATAACACGACCTTGCAAAATTCTAAATAGTAAAGTACAATGCCAACACAATATAATTCTGGGACTTTCAAAACCTAAACAGAACTACCAATTTGGCTACAATGTTCGGTCGGTTCTTCACAACTAACACTTCGTATTGAGCTGGAGCCACAAACCTTCCTTCCTTTGTTTCATGTTTACATGGTAATAACATTTCAGTTTGCCGAAAGTTACATAACTTCTGTTTAAAGTAGAAATTTACAAGGAAGTCGTTTCGCTAAAAGGTCAAAATATTAGGGTAAGGAGGGAGAGGGTTCTAATCGATATATGTCATTTATAGCTTGGGAAGGGTTAATGGCGGCTTAGCAAATGCGCGTGTCGCTCATGGCGCCAGCAGTTTTGAAGCTCGGATTCTGTTATTGAAGCTAAGCTCTCCGCTTCACCGCGATGTGAATAATTGAATGCAGTATATTTACGAGTTACTTTCCTGCATCACTGCTCTAACAACTCTTCAAATGTTCTGAACGTTTTATAAAATCATTCGTTTAGTTATTGTTTTTATCAAAGGCCCGATATTACACAATACGAAAGTCTTTATCTCACATTCCGTTCGGCATGTTAAACAGAAATTCAGTGGGTAACAAGAGCCTCGGGACGCGAACTTTTAGATACAGTTCATGTTGAGAATAATGCGTAGGCTAAGTACGGGTGTGTTTTCATGTCTGCAGTGGTGTTACACTACGCAAACAAAAAATGTGAGCAAAATGCTAGGCCCATTAGGCAGACCACACCATACTTTTACTGTGGTACTACGGTCACATTGCTGTTATTATCGCTCCCACTTCAGATGTCCTTACAGCCATGTTAGTATCACTGATGATAAAGGTATTGCACGTGAATTTCCGACGTATGTGACATACTTCTTACAAAATACACTGAAGATGAATGACATATACGTGGACGTACTATTGAGTAGAAGTGCCCCTTCTTAGCCCTGACTGTATTTCCTTTCCTTTGCAGCGTTGCAGTAAGTAGACTACCATAGGTGTAGTAAAATAAAAATCGTTAATCAGCATATTAAACTGTCACATGTAACTTAAAAAACCGGAAATAAAGATTAAAATAACGCCAAACCTGCCCAACACGATAATGATAAATCAATTTAATATTGTTGCGACCGGACAAGAGTGCTATAAGGAACAGGAAATGGAAGAAACTTTCAAACAGGGACAAGCAAATGGTCGAGATATCTACCATTTCGACAGACGTACTCTTGCTTTTCCGCCCTTCTGGAGAATATAAGATAATTCCTAAGTTGCCAGTGTCAAATGCATGCTTCTCAGGCAGCACTAGTTTCTTGTACTTAGTGCTCAACCTTATAATTTTATTTTATTTATCAAATTTGGACAGCTGGCTCTAAAGGCCAACAAATTAGGTTTCCAAATTATGCATTTCACCATTAAACAGTAAATCAAAATTCCCTGTCGCCTTATCTGAAGCCACTACTTCTTATCACTCTGATGCCTTAACGTTCATAGCACTCTTATTAGAAGGACGGGCGGACGACGACTGAGAATTTCCTAGAATTGGTGGTACTTTTCCATCCTCCTCGAAATGCAGTATCTCTCACACCTCCAAAAAAAATGTACCCGCTGATTTAAGCTTCTAGTATTCTTTCTTATAAATCTGTCACTGACTTGTACGAGTACGAAAGGTTTCACGACTCTTGTCATACAACATAAGTCAGTATACATGGAAAGAGGTTTGAAACCAAGAAGATCCTTAGTATAAATTAAGTTCGTCACAGTAGCAGCCAGGCTCGCAGGACATAAAACCAAACACGACTCTGCCTGCTCCTGCTGTTTCCACACAAGCTATCAGTGTCACTTGTCTGAAGCCAGAAATCTCAACTTGTCCGACAAAGACTCTAATTCGCTGCTAAATGTTTACTGAAGACAGCGCTGCGGAATGAGTGTCAACTGATCTTTATCGCTTAGAATGTCTAAATGTCTTAACACCATGCCGTAACTCATACACTACAATAGAGAGGACGCATTTGTCTCCATCATCTTAAGTGTTCTTCTCTAAATGCTAATACACACACACACACACACAAACACACACACTTACAGGACCGAGCTCCTACTGTGCTTCGACCGCGTTGCGATGAACCACGTCAAAAGCAATTTATGATTTTCTATAATAACAACATGGAAGAGGTGTCACGCAATTGATGCAATATTTATCTCAGAAATTAACCAACTTAATGCACAAAATTTTTGTTTTACGGGACGGCCACCTATAGGTGTGATGAAACCAGAGGCTGTGTAATGCAATTTTGACCTCCTGATGATGAGCACATATGCTCGAAACATGTAGAGGCATGAAATAAACTTATTGTAAAACAAAAATTTTGTGCATAAAGTTGGTTAATTACTGAGATAAATATACTGAGATGCACGGTCAGCAAAATGTCAAAAATTGATGCAATATTGTCGACACAAACTAACAGCGCAGGATCGTAAAATGTTACTTTGTTACAATTCTTAGAAAAATTCCGAAAATTTAAGGTAAGGCATTTGGACTATATATTAGCGTGGCTGACACGCAAAATCTGTACTTCACCTTCTGCTGATTCCGGTAATGTGACGACATTTACGTAAGTAAAGTACTTTTAAAAAACATATATCGAAAACATACACAAAAATTCTGTATTATATATGATTGTATGTTACCGATTAAAACAAGGCATCGGCGCAAAGATTCAGGTTATATCGTAAATGTTGAATGGCCTTTGAATTTATACAAGTATAAAAAATACACACAAACAGACCAATAAATTGTTTAATTATGAAATTATAATCCTTAGTACAATTTCAAGGAAAATTTATCTGTATTTTTACAAGAGTACCTGTTAATAAGTTAGAATTGCCAAATTTGCTAGCTCAAACGAACAAATTATCGCAAGTGAGCTAATATTACAAAACCCGCAAAGTTCTTTAAAAAGTTGCAGTTTAAAGTCCACGTTAAGTTATTGGTGCATATCGCAAGGGATAAACAATATAAAGTTTTAATCATAAACGCGAAGCCTCAAACTTATTTTCTTACTGTGCTTCTTACTTGAGCCAATTCTTAGCGAGGCTAATTTATACTAAAATAAAGCTTAAAATTAAAAGAAATTATGGAGAACACAAACCATATTGGTAAGCTGTTACACTGTGCCCACTTGATACGTTTAACATACTGAGCGATTTCTATTATATACTACGTAACAAAGCTAATTCCTATAAATTAAACATACTCACAATTATATAACATAAGAATATGGAGTAACCAACAATCTTGCAGCAGCAAACCACAAGCAACTCACCTGAAACACAGAGAAAAAAACATTAGTTTTATGCTACAGTAACGTTGGAAATATAAAAAGAAAAATAATCTGACTTCGTTTACCTTAGAGAATATTTGAGAATCTACCGTATGATACTTTGTAATTGGGATATGATGTTCCCTCAATCCTCATTATTAAAGTTAAGGTCATTTGGGATGTGACACCGCACAAACCAACCAACAAACCCAACCAGGTAACAAAATAACAAACCAAGTAACGTCCTAACTCTATACAGCACTGCCCTTATTACATAATTTGAAAGTCACGCAGTTTGCTAAGAAATTCATCGCATTTTATGAAAGCCAAATCGCCCAAATACCTTCAGGGTAGAATTCTCTTACACTGCAGACAGGGACAAAACTTTCGTCCGGAATGACGATGACAGAGTGCAATTGCAGACGTATTCAATCTTAACTGTTATCGCCATGACCAGCTCAAACAATGGAAAAATAAACACCTACACTGTGCACAATCTTAGCCCCACACGTCACATTGACCGATAATTCGTCCATTTTTGTTTCATGTATTCGAATGTTCGAGCAGTTCGTTTTATGACTGAATAGTGTCGTTAATTAAACCAAGAAGAAAGAAGGGATAATTGCGAATGAACGAAAGAACAAACGACCAAATGAACTTTCCCATTTTAAATCTTATAAATATTGCATCGCCTTAGTATTAAACGTGTTTGAGGTGGAGAAGCATACAAAGCGAAAAACAGCATTTCGCACTGGACAAAGAGTGATTACTCCCCGTACGCCAGAGCTTGGAAAATGACTTACAGAATACATGCATTGTTAATCCTTTAATGGTAACCTAATTTTGTGCGGCAGCATTTCATTACTTTTCCATACGCTGATTAAATATAGACCAAGTTCGTTTTACCGGATTTATCAAGCCTGATGCCTTAACCTATTACACATAAGTATACCACAGTCTGTAGAATTAAGTTGCCTGATTAAGCTGCAGGAACAAAAGTATACAAAAGGGTCAGATAAAAACATCGGGTTTGGGTTGCAAGTTAATTTAACTTTTAAGAGCTTTAGCTGTAGTAAGAAAGCGAGGGGGAACCTTAAAAAAGGAAAGCTATCAGCAAATATGATCCATGTCACGCAGTTTCTCATGCAAATAGCACAGGCATGATCCGAAACTTTGTGGCAGTGGTTTCCACTGCTACTGCAATAATCGCATAAGGCAGTCTTTATTTTGGGTAGGATTTGTACATAAATACACGCTGAAACACGTGTATCGGGGTGGGCAAAAGTAGGTTTACATTTGTGAGTACGCGAAACACAGAGTTTAGTCTTGTATTATATGTGTAAATAATGAAGGTCTGTAATTTGAGCACTTACGAGATTGTACCTCACTGCACTGTGCTATTGTGTCATTCTTTTGAGTTAATAAAGCTATTGTAATAATCACAACCTGCATGTCTTTTTCCATACTAACAACTGTAAACGTACTTATGCCCACCCCTGTATACGTTCAGTAATATCAAAATGTACCAAAGTGCAAGCGTAAGGAAAGGGAATTTCAGTTTGTTTGCACGAAATCACAACCACAACAACTGTTATATACAACCAAATAATAGGAACTATAACAACAATATTAGTACTATACTTATTATTAACAATAAATGTAGTCGTAAATATTATCAGCGTATCTAAGGGACCACTACGACACACAAAAACCCACATGAAATAAACACCCCTTATTTAAAATTGCAAGCGACGCCCTAGTAGACTTACCAACACCATCAACAATTAGAGGTTGATGAAACTTTGGATCGCTTCTAGGAATCTAGCACAAACTGTAACTGGGTTATTTCTAGCCATACACTACTGCCCAAACATCGACATTGCATTCAACAGAGTAAGACACATTTGTCGAGACGTAAACCACGGATGACTACTACGAACACTCCATGCAAAGGGAGTCTCACTATTTTTCGTCTGCATCTACTTACATACCGGACGAAACTTATACTACGGATCATACAACTTCATACACACATGATCAGTAGGAGTGGTAATTCCATTCTTAACTATAGCAACAGCATTCATAGGATATGTATTACTATGAGGACAAATATCATTCTGAGGTGCAACCGTAAATACAAACCTGTTATCAGCAACTTGTAAATCAGATATTGGTGAATTTATTTGGCTTATCAACTTGTTTACGTGAACGGGAAGGCAGTCGCAAACCGCATGATTGTAAAGTATGGAACAGGGCAATGGCTTTGAAACATGACGACAGAAGTGCGTGACAGGAACCAATCACGACTTTCATTTACCTGGCTGTTCATTTATTTACTGTTTATTTTTTAAATTAATTTCTGAATTACGCTGGTCCTTACATCATGCTGCTGAAATGTACGGTTCTTGTGTTTTGTATAATTTACGTTTACGCTTATTCTTCATAATTTGCAATTATATTATTTAAAAAAACTTTATCCCACTTTACAGTTACAGTACTAACATTTTTGCCTGATTTTAATCCCCCTGTGTCTCACAGTCTGCTCTCTATTTGCGCATTACCCATATAAGGTATTTGAAGCAATGTACTGTACTTACGATACACAGCAAAAGTAAAGCAGTCCCGTTACAGGCCTGGAGGCGTACAAAGGGTTCCAGGAAGTTAAGGTTCCCAGATTTCGCGACAACGGCACAGGATGGTGGTAGGTTGTCAGCCTTACGCACCGGCCGCCTTTACCCCCAGGAAATGCTCCTGGTACTCATTTCTGTTAGAGGCTGAGTCGAACCC
>Ga0123354_10008396_pt1 | contig 15692 bp, 10 predicted proteins | sample TergutLab28metaG_2_FD_97872 | JGI IMG/M metagenome (GOLD analysis project Ga0123354, IMG submission 97872) | Labiotermes labralis P4 segment gut microbial communities from Petit-Saut dam, French Guiana - Lab288 P4 | ecosystem: Host-associated > Arthropoda: Insects > Digestive system > Gut ...
ATACCCACATCCCACCTCCTGGAGATCCATTCTAATATTATCCATCCATCTACGCCTAGGTCTCCCCAGTGGTCTCTTTCCCTCCGGTTTCCCCACCAAGACCCTATACACCCCCCTCTCCTCACCAATACGCGCCACATGCCCAGCCCATCTCGTTCTTCTCGATTTTATCACCCGCACAATATTGAGTGAAGAGTACAAATAATTTAGCTCCTCGTTATGCAGTCTCCTCCATTCCCCCGTTATCTCGTAACTGCACATATAAACTGTAAAATAATAATAATGATAATAATAGTTTTATGTCAGTTTTGTGAAGTGCAGTTGTCGCGAAAGTTCTTTATTCGTGTTCCCAACTATCCATCCCCGAATTGCTGCTGTGTGCGTGATTTCAGGCTTCCGCCGAGAACTAGACGAGAACTGCGCTATTCTGGGTTATTACGCAGCGAGTAGTGGTAATTCCTTACTGACGTTTCGGGAGAACCCTGAAGATGGGACCGATGTTTTCCAGAAGCGTCGGTAAGAAATTATCACTACTCGCTGCGTAATATCCCAGAATAGCGCAGTTCTCATTTACTGCCCTAGTTTGCGTAGTGGGTTGAGTCGGCCGTGTATACGCCTAGAGTCGAATAGTGAGAATAGTGACTAGTTAATTAGAAAGGTGTGGAAGGAAACGGCCGTTGCCTAAGTTAAGGCACTGTGTCCGCATTAGGAGACATAGGAGAAAGAAAAAACTCGAAAATCCTGTGGATGGTTTGTGTCAGGTCAGAGAGTGGAATCCGCCGTCTTCTGAATACGGAGTCGCATTGCTAACCACTCAGCCACGACGGTCGGTTTTGATTTGTTCTGCCATAATACTGACAGATGAGATTTTACTGAGTCATGTCTTTACTTATTACAGTTGTAGGAACAGCAAATCAGAGACGCCTCCGTCTGGCTGGTGCTGTTTGAGGGGGGGATTGTTTCGTTTTTGGTAAAGAAACTGAGATGAACTTATTATAAGATGGGTTACTTACAATCCCAGAGGATTTCTTAATAACAAAGTAGACTAAGTAACAACTGGTGTAGTATGCTAAGAGACAAATGCCCATTTAAAGTGCAATCGATCTAAAAGATGCTACAAACATAGTTACTGACAGTCCTTCCTCACTCACTTACTTACTTACTCACTTACTTACTTACTTACTTACTTACTTACTTACTTTCTTACTCACGCCACTGAGCACAGTCCTTCTTCAGAAGCTAACCGGTTCTCAGCTAGTCAAGAAATTCCCCGCATTTTGTCGAACCTGAAGGTTCATTACCGCGTTTAAAAGCTCCCGCCTCCTGTCCCTATCCTAAGCCAGATCAATCCAGTCCATGCCTCCTCATCCCACTTCTTGAAGATTCATTTGAATATTATCTTCCCATCTAGGCATAGGTCTTCCATGCGGCCTGCTTCCCTTAGTTTTCCCAACCAAAACCATGTAGGCACCTCTCCTGTCTCCCATACGTGCTACATATGCCCCGCCTTTCATATTCTTCTCGATTTGATCGACCAAATAATATAAATCGTACAGCTTCTCATTATATAGTCTTCGCCACTCCCCCGTTAGGTCGTCCCTCTTAAGCCCAAATAACCTCAAAACCATATTCTCAGACACCCTCAGTCTACGTTCCTCCCTCAATGTGAGCGACCAAGTTTCACACCCATACAAAACAACAGGCAAAATTATAGTTCTGTATATCTTAATCTTTGTATTTTTGGATAAAAAACTGGAATACAAAAGATTCTGCAGCGAATGATAGCAAGCATTCCCTGACTTCAATCTGCTCCTAATTTCTTCCAGAATGGAATTTTGATTTGTTAGGATTGTTTCCAAATATTTGAACTGTTCCACCCTTTCAAAGGAACTGTTATCAATCTTTGTGCTGTGATTTTTGTCCTGCATTCTGATCTCGAGACATGACCATGTACTTATGCGTGATTTCAGGTTTCCGCCGCGAAGTAGCCGAGAACTGCGCTTTTCTAGGTTATTATGCAGCGAGGAGTGGTAAATTCTTACCCAAGCAATTACCATTACTCTCGGCGTAATAACCCAGAGGAGCCCAGTTCTCGACTTGTACTTAGTTTTCTCAGCGTTTACTTCTAGACCAGTCTCCTTACTAACAACTACTGAAGCTTCCGCCCAACATTTCAGCAACATTAGCATAAGCTAAAACCTGATGTGTACCATTTAATTTCAAGCTATGCTGTTTTACCTGAACCCTCCTAACGGCATACTCTAAATCAAACTTTAAAAGCAAAGGCGATAAAGCATCTCCTTGTTTCAAAAAGGTAAAAGTAATAATATTAGTAATACAAAGTGATGGTCACCCTAGAACAGGCCACGAAGGCCCATGGGGGGAGTAGAGGCATTGCTCTAAACTTTCTTCAACCTCGGCGCTACATGGGGTTGGGTGGACACGCCACGCCCCGACCGCTTTACACCTTGGAAAGACCCGGTACCCGTTGTATAGGAGGTTTGGTAGGCCCCAGGGCCGGTCTGGACGGGTGCGGGAAATCTAGCTCCCACCGGGATTCGATCTTCGGACCGTCCAGCCCGTAACGAGTCGCTGTCCAGACCATTAATTGGAAACATGCCTACACGGACACTGCTACAGGTTTCCTTCTGACACGTTTTTATTAGCCCAACCAGTTTCATGGGAATACCCAACTCATTGAGAATATTATGCAAGACCTGCCTCCTAACTGAATCATAGGCTTTCTTGAAGTCTATAAATAGTTCATGCACTGCTTCATGGCATTCCCAAACTTACGAAGGAAAAACTGACGTTCTAGGATACTGTATGTGCGTGCGTGTTACGCCGCTGTAAGTACGTAGATTAGGGCTTGCCAACATGTGGTCCTCGAGGAAAGTATTTACGACCAGTGGCGTACCGAGGGGGGAGGGGTTTGGGGAGTTCAAACCACCCGAAATTCCAAAGGCTCTCCAAAATCGTACGAAACTCAACCCGATCGTGAAAAATGTTAAAAATTGCTGAATTTAGGACGCCAACACCCCAAGATGTTCGGAAAAAAGGCAGTAAAATTCTAAAACTACCGCCGGTTCGCAATTGTTTTAAGTGTACATTAGCAAAGACAAATAAATTGGGTGTCATCATAAATAGTCTTAAAGGTAAAGTGATACCGTGACAGGCCCGGTGTGGCCCAGGGATGGGTAGAGGTATAGCTCTACTCTTCCATGACTGCGGCACTAGAAGGGGGTGGAAATAGTCTTAAAGTACCAAAAATTAAGAACATTTTTACTATATGAAATGAAATTTCTTGTACCAAATTACAGCTGCTTCCAGAACCCCTGATTAGGGGACTACCGCCCCCAGATCCCCTTTCTGTGTGTCCTCTGTCCTCAACTGAATTTGTTGAACCCCCCCCTCGAACAAGATTCCTGGTTACACCACTGTTTACGACCCTCGGTCAACTGAATAGTTTCGGTAATGCAAGTAGGCGACAATATAATTGTTCTACTGAACATAATATGGCAACTTTACTAGCAAAGAAAATGCTTACAAACAATAATTCATCACTTCTAAGAGAGCATACAATAATCCGATCATTCATTGCATTTTACCGAGTTTAGTACGGCCTACTAACTTAACGTTCAAACGTACTTATAGCGTAACTTACTGTTTGTAAATAACGGCCTTCTAGTTAATTCATTTCCAACATTTTGCGTCTGTGATTAAACAACTAAACAACTACGACCTTCTGACGGACGATTAGTATGTGCTTACAATCATCTGATTTGTTGCAAGGAAACTGCATTTATTCTTGATTTCAAACTTTCGCCGTGTTTTGAATGTTGAATGCTTTCTACTGGGTAATTCCCGGGCGGCTGAATTTTATATGCCGACGTTTCGGAAACCACTGTTCTGTCTTCATAGGCAGGTAAAAAGGTAAATCAGTCCCATTACAGGCCCTAGGTGCCCAGAGGGTTCCAGGAAGTTAAGGTTCCCAGATTACTTGACAATGGCCCAGGATGGTGGTAAGGTCAGCCTTACGCACCGGCCGCTTTTTACTCATTTCTGTTGGAGGCTGGGTCGACCCCAGGGCCATAGTGCGATCGGAAGGATTATGTCAATGAAAAATTCCAATGACACTATCTGGAATCGAACCAGCGACCTTCCGATTTGTAACACAGCACCTTAACCACTGTGCTGCCGCGGTTCGTAGGCAGGTAGGTATGAAGAATTCTTCGTATCTGTCTGTCTATGAAGATGGAACAGAGTGTTCCGAAACGTCGGCATATAAAATTCAGGCGCCGGGGAATTTACCCAGAAAAAAGCATACAAAATTACGTTTAGACTGGGCTCCCTGAAGATGGTGTCGGAGGGGAGACTAGGGTGTGGTTTGATATGCACAGTGTAGTGCACAAGAGTTGGTTAATAAACAGTGATACTGATAAAACCCACGTGAAAAGAGATTCCTAACACGTGAGAATGACGGCATTGTGGGCTTCGCCAGAACCTGCCCACCTTTCTGATAAGCTCGTATGTGCCATCCGCCTGTTGTCGTCGTCGCGAAGTGTGGAATTGGCAGCCGACAAAAGAGGAAAGTGACGTTGAAAACAAGTTACGCGATGCGGCTTCATCGGCTGCTGCGGCATATGTGGGAGGCAGTAATTTAACTAGCCTTGCATGAAGAATTATGTTCAGTTCTGTTTCCTTTATGGTAAGGAATGGCTATTTCTTGTCATGGGCGGTTACGTGTTGTGTGTTCTGAGCCACCGAAAGTAATTTCCATCAGTTTTTAACAGTTCCTACGAGGTAGATAATTCGTTCGTGTTTTGTTACTTCATCCGCGTGTTAATGGATGAAGCACTTCCATTGCAGTTCGCTTGATATGGCCACATTAAATTACAGGCCTGCAGTTTGAATAGCGACACAGTATTTTAGATCGGCCAAGGTTTAACCTTGTGGATGGTTAAAGCCATTTGCAGGTTCTGAAACCCCATCATGGTCGAGGCCTCGTTTGTGTGTCGGTTTACCAGTTCCAGTCCGTATTTGGACGCGTTTATCCAACAGCAATCGACATTCTACAGCATACTTGAAACTCGCTGTGCGCACATAATGATCACACTCACACAGCGCCGTGTATTTCGGTCGAGTCACCTTTATCGAGAATGTGTTCTGTCTGGCTTTGTGATACGTTTGCCGCAACTTTCTTCTCATTCCTGTCTTTTCATACTCCTGCCTCCTACTTTGTCAGCCTACACGTGGACCATGACTAAATAAGGTCGCCCTCAGATGTGTAATAAACTCGCAACCCTCCCTTTTCTTTCTGTTCCTTCACTCATCCCCACTACTTACCATTCGAGGCTGCCCTCACTTATACAGACGCCTCCTCCTAATTCGCTTACTCGTGCAGAATCTTTGCATTGTGTTTGACTTTCGTGGTGTAGATACGCGCGACTTGGCAGTGGCTTTGTTCTGTGACGTGTAGTCAGTGCGTGACGCAGCGGAGTGCGGTCGTCTGCATGTTCGCGCAGTGTTCGTGGACAAATCTCGTCGCTCAGTGGCGGCGATCGAGCTGTGCGGTGTTGACACGTGTGCCTAAATATTGCATTGACACAGCATGGGGAGATCTTTCTCAGGGTTAGTATAGTTGTGTATCATAGTCATTAAGTTATTGTGGATGCGATAGTGAACTGTGTTATTTCGTATTGGTAATAGCGTATTCATCACGTGTCTGAAGAAATTTTGAAATGTTTTCTGCACTGTTAAAATTCGTCACGTGGTGTGAGTGTGAATGTGAAGTTGGGCCTGTGGTTGAAGACGTACAGAGAAGTGGAAGTACTGCCCCACTCATTCTTAATCTCGGTAGTACAGGCGCCCCCCCAAAAGTGGGGGGGGGGGGCTGCCCGGCTCCAGCCCCTCTCCGCAAATCGAGATTTTAGAGGAGCGCAGATTTCTGGAGACATGATGATATCAAACTTTTACGCTATGTACCCTTTGGTTGAAATTGGCCACTGAAACCGGCTGATGACGAGTACAATGGAATTTAAAAAAAAATAAAACAAAATAAACGTAGGAGCTCTCAGATTATCTTAAAAAGCAAGAAGATTAGACTTTGGGATTTAATGTACGTCAGTGAGTCATGGACCATGTCGCTTACTGAATGCAATAGTGGCACCATCGAAAAATTGCCCGTTTGGAATTAATACTACAGTTGAGGCCAAAGGTACAACAGACACATCCGACGACAATGGTTTCTATCGGAGTATGTTTTGACATAGAAGTGTGCCGGTATTGTCGGATGCAGTCGTTATATGTTTTAGTTCAGTTTTAGTATTAACTACAAATGGCAGTTTTTGGATTGTGCCACTGTTGCATTCAGTGAGCGATGTTATATTTATATGCGTATGAATGCAGTTGCCGACACTGTTATTGTACCGTGATTTCTGTAACATAGTTTTTAAAATCAGACGTACATTTAATTTACCCTCAGAGTCAGCCTCACCCCGTACCCCCAGCGAAAAATTCTGAGTCACACCTGTAACAGTACGTGTTATGTGCATAAATTGTTCACGGTCAGGTTCGTCGCATTTTAGGGGGTCTGCTTTCGTCCGCCACGATCAGATTTCACTGCAATGTTCCAGTATTGTTGGGTTCAGAAGGTACAGACTCAAGTGGCGTGTTGCAGGCCTTCCAGAAACAGCCCCCACCCCCATCTCCCATTTCTTATAAATATTTGTTGACTGAAATTCATTTTAGATTGTTCGTCTATTTTGTTTTTGGAGTTAAGTTGGTGGAGTTGATAATGGGATTGTGGTCGGACAGCATCCGTTCCGGTTGTCCATTTTAGGAAAGGCAACCCGTTGTATGCGGAGCTGCTGTGGATTCAAGGTGACTACGAACAGTACGTACTACGCGAATGTCTATATGTGTAGTGAGCAGCTCGGCGCGAAGCCCTGGCCTGCATGGCGATCTCGCACAGTTTCGAGCACAGGTCTGGAAAACGTGGCATGTGCAGGAGTCGGAGAAGTAGTGACGGTTTTACACGGAAGAGGAACTCGTACTGGCAGATAACTTTATCGCACAGCAAGCGTAGCGAAGAGGATGTGGTTGTTCAGTTTGGACGTTGAGTCCGCGCTGTGCCGCTTTGCCGTTCCTGTGGCTGCTACTTGCCGCGGATTCTCCTTCAGTTACGTCGGAAAAGTTTGTAGTTCCCCTACGCAATTGAATGCTTTTGAAGTTTGAAATGGTGTGTGAGAGAATTCGGTCTCACAGTCTGAGCCAAGCCGAGGTTTACATTTTCAGACACTATTTTTTTTTAACAAACGATCTTTTATTCATGATTAGCCATGGCTTTTTATCTCAGCCTCGTAGCTTACAGCACTGCGGATAAACTGTATGCCTCTGACACAGAATTTTGTTACATTTAGCCGTTATTATTTCGCTTGTAATCAATGTGTCAAAAATCATTGACTCATTCCGGAGTTCTGTAAACCAGTGAAGTGTCCGTATTATGATCCCACACAGGTACAAGGAGCTGCGGGCAGCAGTGACAAAACCGTCTGCCCTTCTGTACTGTTACGTAAGTACGTGTTCTGTCTACGTTACGTATCTTGCACAGAACCTTAAAGTTTCACACCACCACCACAACCATGTTTCTGGGCAGAACTCTTTAACGTGTTCTTCTCCTTTGTTGTACTACGCAAGTACACCGTCATCCTGCGCTAAATTTGTCGTACCGTAGCCTACGTGGTTTTGAAGTTCCGCACAATCGCCATGTTTGTTAGCAGCACCCGTAGACTACTTTCCATGCAAGTGCGTATTCACTATACGCATATACAGGGAGAGTCTCGCTAGAGGCCCCAAACTATTGTCTATAAAAAATTATGTTATTGAGATAATGACTTGGAAATTTATATACACATACCGGGAACGATGCAAAACAGGACCTGCTCATAATCGATGCTGAAACTGGTCTCCTTTCACATTCAAGCACACTGGAAAGCGTTTCTACAAATTCAGGAATACTTTTTCCAAAGTGTCGACGTCGACGGCTTGAACCTCTTGGCGTATAGCGTCTTTGAGTTGTTCGATTGTGCGGGGTGTAATTTGTACACTTTGCCCTTCAGTAGGCCCCAAAGAAAGTAGTCGGCAGGCGTTAGATCGGCTTCCCCTTGTCTCTAACTTTTTAACCAATTTCTGGATGGAGCACTTCGATGGTGCACGTCTTTCACCAAATTCCGTTCGAAATGCCGTCTGGCATGCTTTAAATGAACCTGTTTGCCAGTATTTACGAACGAGAAACCCGCGCCGTTCGACTACATAGACAATAGTTTGGGGCCTCTAGCGAGAGACTCACCCTGTATAACGTTCACTTTTCAGATCAGCGCTCTGTGTGTCTAACACTGTTGTCGCTTCCACTTCTGAAGTTCGTGCGTCCACAATGCGTAGGCGAACTACAGATTGTAAAAGGTAAAGTCGCCCTGTCCGCGCAGTGAAGGTGTAGGGGGAAGTGGAGGTATTGCTCCATTCTCTCTTAACTGCGGCACTAGATACAGACAAGTGGTCAGCGTAACCCTCCGAGGAAAGTGTTCCGCTCCCCTTTGAATAGTCTAGGTGAACCCCAGAGCCGTTTGGAGGACATAAAAGTGTAGAATCCGCCGGGAATCAAACCCGGATCGTACTAGTTACTATACCGACTGCTGCGCCAACCTTACTTCCTCTTGCTGCCGATTTCAAGTAGCGTAACTTGGTAGTGGTCTGTGGTTGGCTGAATAGTTCTACGTGTAGAAAATCGCACAGAACGGTAATCGTGGAAGCTGACTTTGTAGACCTTGAGGAGGGAAGGTATAGGACGCCAAAATATCCTCGAGCGTAAAAGAAAAGTGCAGAATGATGGATGTTTTGTAATGGCTAACTGAAAAATTCTTAGATAATGAAATGACCATTTTTCACACGCAGATGGTAGAGAATCTTTGGATGAGGCATACTGTTGTGAAACAAAATAGATGAATGAACAGTAAAGACACATCAGTTACAACCATATTCGGACAGTGTTTTATTGTTTAGTGTGCAACATGTTTCTGTTTTAATTATCAGCCATCATCAGACGCCGATAAAAATGTATGTCGGAAGAACACTTGCAGACGTCATTGATACCTCAGCTCCTCGGTGTTGAGAAGTGTTTTGTCGACTAAAACCCGAAACTGTATAAAGCAGCAAATTAATGTGTATAACAATATTAAAAAATGTTGCCGCCGTTCTTTGTTCATTGCGGATGTGAATTAATTTCACCAAATTATCTTAACGTTTTCTTGATTTTGGAGATGGTATGGTAGCTTCTCAAGGACTGTTCCTTGCACGGTATATTATAGGTACCTACGCTGATTAATTTTCCTGCAAAAAGAGAGGATGATAACTGTTTTGAAGCGTCACACAACACACCCTTATTTTAGGAGTCTCATTCATGACTGATGATGTGATGAGGATTTTGAGAACCCGAGACACAACCGTCATGGCGACTGGCTTTTACTGCCCAAATTAAACGTGGCCTCGTTACTGCCGGTTAGCCAGTCCCGTCTGGTTTCTTTTCAAACAACACAACTCATATGGCTTGCCTTTATTGTTCAGTTGCGACGCCTGCACAAGTTGCATGTTGTGACGTTTCAAAGGTAAAAGCACCCTGGGAACACACCAGATTGCTGTTCGAGGTTAATTCACTTTGTGGCTGGCTACCTTTATAAGTTGGCTTGACACGTTCCTGCACGCATTACACTGATTCATTACTGGTGCGTGGGCGACGTAGACTTTTCGCCTTCCAGATGCAGCTTGTGTTTTCAGATTGCATACACTATTGGGAGTGAAGTCACGTATGGTGGGTCCTTATCGGATCATCGACGAAACTCACATTGTACACTTGCAACTGAATTTCTCTGCGCAAATTGGGAAATACAAAATGCATTTTTGTACCCCAAAGCCAATTTACAACGTCCGCCGCGCCTTCGGCAGACGGGAAGAGAATTTCCCACAGTAATTTTGGAATGTGTTCAGAGTTTCTGTAATGGTACATATGAATTTACGGTCACATGCATGTTTACCTTTTTGTTTTCATCTAAAGGTGTTAACAGTTTTTTTAGTTGCCCAATGTAGCATTTTTTTACATTATTTATTTATTTACTTAAAAGACAGCGTTGCAATGCAACGAACTTATGCATTGGAAGTGGGTCGGACTGAACGAAAGACCATCCCACTCCTCCACCGAGTTCTGACATGTAAAAAGAAGAGAAAAAAATTCGGGTTGAACGAAATGTTGAGGATGGGCCTGATGACGTTTACGGCAGGTAGACGTACCGTCTCCGGATTGCACTAGAGGTCACAGGCCCACATTGCGGTGTCCTTGGTCAAGTTGCCTTGGGTCGGAATGCCACCAGCTTTCATTTCGCTCCAGGGGGTGTCTGTTGGAAAAGGCGAAACTGCTAACACGCACGAAGTTGCCTTCAGGGGTTAAATTCTGAAGACAAGGAACAATTCTTTGCTTCTCCTCTGCAGGTGTACAAAGGTTATGCCGACCGGTGTCCTGTTGCTAGAGGTTTTATAACGGTTTGCAAGGCATTTAATTTTGACACATGGTTGAAGCAGACGGCTAAATACACATTTCATGAAGCCATCATTTGGTTGTTTTACTTTCTACAGTAAAACTGCCTCCACAAGTTGCATGTTTTGTGAGCTTTACCATCACTTCAAAACTGTAGACTACATGCCCCTATTGTCGCTCCCACTTCACAGGTCAGTGCCCCGCCCATCATTACCGATTATAGAGAATTCGAACGTACAGTGTTGGGGTGGTCGCCAGTGTCATAACATTTATTCCGTATTTCTTGAAAATTAGTGCAGAAGTTAAAAGGCAGACACAGGGTTGGTCGTGACATAAACGCCCTCGTATTCTGTAGGGAATGAAAGTATACACTAAAAGTCATGTGCAGCAATATTGGTAGTCCTCCTTGAAGAACACGACCGGTGTTTATCAACAGGACAAAAGGATGCTGGTTGCTTACACAGCGGGAGGTTTGTAGGAGGGATGTTAATATAAGAGTGTTTTGTAAGCATGAAGTGGTCGTTGGCATCCAGATGGCAGTAGTTGTCGGTTCCCGGAGTTGCGGATGATAAGCACATCACTGGTGCCTGTAGGAGACTGTTATCTACTGGAGAAAGGTGGACTGGATTTACTGTTATCTGCAGGGACCTAGATTAGACTCTACTGTGTAGGACGATGCTGTGCTACACCTTGGCCTCCGGTGATCCCTTCTGTTTACAGGTAGTCCAATCTTAACTGCAAATTTTGTTGTGTCCCTAATATTCATCTCAGCCATAAGTTAAAAACGAATTCCATGCAGAACTTGCAAAGTCTGAATTTCCTGTTGCATAGTTTTATGTTCTGCGAAATCCTATCTGTATCATCATCGGATACATGTAGTAAGCGAATTAGAAATCTTGAAACGTATGGTATGTTAGTAGCACGTTTCATTCGTGTTGTGCTCTTAATCATTTAGCTACGTTGAACTGTTTTTTGTTTGTTTTTTGATTATTTTTGTTTTTTACAACTTTATTTTTGTTTTGTTATGCTGTTTGTGTGTGTTACTTTTGTAATTTGTGTTGTGATTATTTGTGCTAGTTCATGTTATTGGCCCTTGCACTTTAACAAATGATAATTTGAATTGAATTATTACTAGTATGTTGTTGTGGGCCGGGATACCGCAGTCGGTATAGCGATTTACTACGGACTGGACGGTCCGGAGATCGAATCCCGGTGGGGGCTAGATTTTCCTCACCCGCCCAGACCGTCCCTGGGGCCCACCCAGCCTCCTATACAGTGGGTACCGGGTCTTTCCCGGGGGTAAAGCGGCCGGGGCGTGGCGTTGACCACCCACCCCTATCCAGCGCCAAGATTACAGAAAGATTAGAGCTATAACTCTACTCCCCTTCTGGACCTTCGTGGCCTCTTCTAGGGTGAACTTCACACTTACCTGTACCGTTACCTTTTATTATTGTTGTTTTTTGTGAAGAACTTCGGGCCTATTACACATGCACAGTGTCTGTATGTGTTGAACTTGTTGCATGTAACCTCCGAGTTTTGAATCAGTGCTAACTTTACAGTATTCCATACATAATGTTTAGAGGGTAAAGGAACCCATTATGAGATACTTTTGTTAACGTAATGTAGTACGTAATTCATTCAATATTTTTTTACTGCAGACAATGACAGATATTCAAGAAAACATTTTACTTTACTCTGAAACCTTTATAAATACAGTTTGTATGAGCATACAAGTCTCAGTACAAAAAATATGTGAACATTTCACTTTTCTCTAATATACAAATGGTGCCCTAATGTGAGATGATAGTAGGTCTTTCATGATGTAACTTACAATTTTACACTTTTTCTGCCCATGGGTCACACATAGTAGTCTTCCTTAACCCCACAATCTTCATGCGCCCAACGATAGCACCTCACACATTGAGCCTATTTTTCGCCGTGCTTGTTATGAGAAAAAGCCCTGTGCAGAATAAGCACTCTGCATCTGCATCGCTTATGTCATCACCGGAGTGTTCACTTTCAATTTCAATTTCCATATCTGATTCACTGGGTGACTCTTGTATGCCTACTTTACCCTTCTTTTAAGACCTTTTACTCTTTGTTCCAGATAATCTTTTTATTGCTGGTTTCTTTGACAGTGACAAGGCTTTCTTCTGCTGACACTCCCGCAACTGCTTCCTGTAAGGAGAAGCTTTGCACAACTCTCTGTTGTTTGTTTTGCTTGATCTGTGGGAGCAGAACATTTTGGTGCTAGATGAGGAAAGTGTCGTACGTTTGCTGGACTTATAAATTACCTACCATTGGCGTTGTGGACAGAACGTTTGATGTTCCCGGTTCTGAAATTTCAGTGCCAGCTCCATCGTACGTTTATCTTGAGATTCGTCCATTCCCCGAAATGCGAATTCGTGATCTTGGAATATATGTCTGTTACAGGGAAAAAGTCCGGTTTTTATAAATGAGTTTACTGAAGCTTCCATTGTTGCTGCTCTTCTATAAGCAGGCCCGAACAACTTGCACACTACGAAAGGCCTAACAACACGAACAGGACTGCTGCTTAGCCACGTTTCAAGTTCTTGTACATAATATGTCTTTAGTGGCTGCATTATGTGCGTAGAATGTGGTGGGAGACTGACAATGGCAACATTGTGTTCCCTGGCTTTATCCACCATATCTACATTTTTAGTGTGTGAATGACCATCAGCAATCAGCAAGACAGGATCTCTGCTGAAAGCTTAACGTAGTGAACAGAATGATCGAACCAATTAGTAAACATAACCTTCTGAATCCAACCACTTGGATGGCAAGCCGAAATTGAGCCCGCCGGTGCTCCATCCATAAGCACCTCTTTCGTATTTTTTCTTGGGAACACGATTACTTGTGGAAGGTATGTTCCAGTGGCATTCATACAAGTGACAACAGTGATTAAATTTCCCCTTTCTGCCGTTGTTGGAGAGGCCTTTTCTTTCTTGACCCTCATGCTGACAAATTTACTGTGCCTGTGTTGCACTGATGTAATCCGTGTTTCATCAACACTGAATATCGTGTGTGCTTTATGATTAACCTTTCTTTGTTCAGAGTCATATATGTCAAAAAACCTTGCTGCGTTTTCCGATGTAAAGCCTTTTACCCGAGCTGCAGATGTGCCTTCAGGAGCTCTCATAGGTAAAGCGGGATGCCTTTTTTAAAAAGAATTGACGCCATTTCTTCCTAGCTGTTGATTTTTCTTGGTTAAATGGACGTTTCAAAACATTTCTTATTGCCAACTGAAAAGCTATGCCTTTTATGTCGTGACGTCTCAGTCCATAGCATCTTTGGTCCATGATTAAGCAGTACTCCACAAGTTTATTCTCACTAGGTAGAACAGTTATTCTTCTTAGATGCACATTGACTGGCCGCTTTGGAGAACGGGATGTATCCTTCACATACTTCTCCAGTTCCAAGACGTTTTATGACGGCGGTCTCCTAATATGAGATCCTGGTAACCAAACATGAGATCCTGTCTCATATTAGGTACAAGACACGGTCTCGTATTCGGGACTCGCCATCTGGAGATGTAAATAATTATTCAGGGTTAGGAACAGCTTTTGAAAACACAAGTAACTATCGTATACCGTAGCTAACCATACGAAAGTAAATGTGTGCAAATAAATTAAAGCTCTATTTTCACCTTCAGGTAGAAAAACTGATGTACATGGAGCCCCGTAAAAAACTTGAGAAATAAAAAATACGATAAACGCTCTTCAATGAACTCTTTCCTGCAACAAACAGCTTCTTGTTGCTCACCGATAACGTTCAAGGTCTGAATGAAGCAGTTCACATGGTTACCACGAGATTTCAGCACTTACTTTGGCCACAACTGGGGTGTCTCATTTTAGAAAAGTATCTCATAATCGGTCCCTTTAACCTGTATGTTAATGATATATCGTCAGTTAGTTCCTTAGTTATTGTTATCAGTCCGAAAGCTAAAGAAAATTTTTGTCATGTTGTTTTATGTTTTACAAACACATTATATGAATGGAAGATGAGTAGTTTGAGGGTCCAAAAGTGAGTATCACGAGAGTTGTCCCCACATAACAGTTTCGTATGTGCTACATGTTATTACTGATTGTATGGAATTGACAAGTACGACACTGGGGTGTGTCTCAGTGGCATTATTTTTGTACCAAGTTTTTTATCATGCTTCATACACAGACATTATGACAGTGTTATCACATTTGTGAAACAGTTGATGGACTGCTGCACGTAACCAAGAGGAGCTACAGAACTTAATTTAGGGTTTTGATATAGAATTATTTCTGACACACATCTTTTGGGCAGATTTTAAATACATAAAACTATTAAGCTTTAAGTACATAAATTAATCCTAATTAAACTCTTTAGTTACTAGTTTCAGGGGGGAAAATAAAGCAATCCAATTACAGGCCTGGATAGGCCATGCCAGGAGGTTGAGGCTCCCAGATTTCAAGACAATCGGCACATGAAGGCGGTAAGGTTATCAGCCTACACACCGGCAGCCTTTATCCCCATTTACTCATTTCTGTTAGAGGCTGAGTGGCCCTATGGCCATAGTTCGACCCGAAGGATTATGTCAATGAAAAATTCTAATAACACCATCGGGAATCGAACCCGTGACCTTCCGGCTGGTAGCGCAGTGCCTCAACCAAATGCGCTACCACGTGCCCACTCGTTTCAGAAATAAAATTAATGCATTGCATTGACAATAAATTCAATAATGTCACATTCATAAGCCTGCTTTTTTAAGAAGGAAAATTATGTTGATAGAAGAAATGACGAAAATGTTGTAAGCAGATAATTGAAAGGCTAGTGAAAGCCTTTTATTGATTTGACCCTGTGTTGTACCTGGCCCTCTAGAAATATTCTTGTGTTGGTGCTCATTTCTGATATATTGTGCATGGAAGATGGTGAGAAACAGAGGAATATAAAGTGAGTCAATTCTCTGTATACTGTTTGGGTCGTACGTGTATTATATAGGGTGTCCCAGGAGGAATGTGCCAGACTTCGGGAGGGTGTTCCTTATGTTAAAGTATACCGATATAACCCAAAACACCTATGTCCAAAGTTGAACGGTTACGGAGATAATGGCCAG
>Ga0123354_10008397_pt1 | contig 15691 bp, 7 predicted proteins | sample TergutLab28metaG_2_FD_97872 | JGI IMG/M metagenome (GOLD analysis project Ga0123354, IMG submission 97872) | Labiotermes labralis P4 segment gut microbial communities from Petit-Saut dam, French Guiana - Lab288 P4 | ecosystem: Host-associated > Arthropoda: Insects > Digestive system > Gut ...
CTATCTACCTATCTATCTATTTCTTTATTATTATTGTAGTTTTTTTACATAGACGTATGAATGGACAAAAACAGATGGGTTGGTGGAGGATGACAGTTGTAGCGTTGGCCGCTACATACGTAGTGCAGGAACACTTGACAGCACTGTGTGCTCTAGCGAACAGAGGATGGCCATGGAACTTCCGCTATTAAACAATTTTAAGCTCACGGAACTGTTTTTTTCCTCCTTTTCCTCTTTATAAAGCTCATGCTCCTCACTCATGGAGAATTAAACTATCAAGCCATTACATAAATATCGCGCTGACAGTAACCACGAAATAACAAAGATTTGATGTAATTATTAATTTCACAGCGTAAGAACTGCTCCTTGATTGGTGTGTCGTAGAGTACGAGGCGAGGAACGAGAACTTTAATGGCACCAAAAAGTTTTGCATGCGCGCAATTAATGGTATTTTGAATAGCAATGATTTCGTTTAATCATATGTGTCCATACACACATTTGTATGTAGATCTGTGATTTGAAGTTCTGCCCCTATTCTCTCGTCTAGTTGTAGTTATTATTAGTAATTAAGACTACGTACGCAAGGTGGCAGCGTTTGCAGTGATATTGAAGTGTCTATGCTTCAGTCGGTATGACAACGTCCAGGTTACCCATACAACTTATCTATAGCTTGTATCCCTGCGTATTGAGCTATCTTTCAAGAACTTCTGAAGTTCATAGCGTGTGTACTCGGTGAAAGTGACTCAGTAGGGTCCATCAAGAGCTATAATTAATAATAGTAGATCGAGTGAAGGGTTTCTTTGCTCATTAGAGCCACATGTATAAAAATATCAAAGTTTTCCCTTTAAATATTACATAAATGTTTATGTTTACGGGTAATACGAAGAACAGTAGCAATGAGATAGAATGTGGACGGCATAAAGATGGACCAAGATCAGATACAGTCCTTTTCTGTAATAGACGAGAAATTTTTTCCATGTGTGAGCGAATATACGCCTTCAAAATAACTTTCCCGTGGAGTAAATTACGATATATGCAAATGCACGCAAGACATTACAAAATCAGTTAAATAACTTTCGCTATTTCGGCTCGTAACAATAATACTCTCGCCGATCCAAGTGGTCACGTTGTCTGATGTGTGGTTCTGCGGCCACTCGGTTGCTGGGATTGCAGGTTCGAATCCCGCCAGGGCATGGATTTTTGTCCCTTGTGAGTGTAATGTACTGTCAGGTAGTGGTTTCTTGTCGGGCTGCTCACTCGCCCAGAGGAGTATTACGGAATGTGGTATGTCCAACGAGTAAGATCGCAAAGCCAAGTAAGGGGACGCCGTGACCCGGAATCAGGTCGAAGCGCCACAGGATGAAATAAAGTCATCGATCAACCTCGTGTAGCGGTAAGGTCCTACAACTCTAATCGAGAGACACCTGGTTCGGATCTCTGCCGGACGTAGGCTATCCTGACTGATGTTTTTCGTGTTTTTCATTAGTTCGGAAAAATACCACGAATATTACATCTATTACCCTAAGGTCGCCTCCTTCCAAATTCATAAAGTTCATGATCAGCCATCGTATCATCGGACTTACGTAATCTGATTTGTTTCAAATAAACCACAAAACATATTATATGCGTACGTCGTGTGTACGGTGCGGATGGTGCCGTGCACCGCACCATCCGCACCGTACACACGACCTACGCAGCGACTCTCAAGACCACCACCCATCCAAAAACTCGGTGCGGAAAACCATAAGCTGCATCTCAACATCCAATGCTCCTGATGATGGGCGTATGTACCCGAAACATGTCGAGCTAAGAATATTAATAAAATTACCTTGTTGCATCAAGTTGGCATTTCAAGTTATTTCACGGAACAACTGATCTTTATGGCCGCAACATCACTGCTCTACTGCGATATTAAATATAGTACAGTGTCGTAATTTAGGTAAAATCCCTACTTCTCTCTCCTCCCCCCTATATGAAAAGGAGTGTGGTTTTTAGAAAATAGGTCCTGCATCTGCTTATACAATGTGCTTAATCCAAATTCCTCGTCCTCCCCTCCCTTCTCATACTACTGCTTTCTTCCAAAAGAGAATAAAAATACATTGGTTTTCACTAAATTGAATGTTGTGTAATCCCCAATTGGAATTCTATTCCCGTGTGTATGTTCAAAATCGCAGAATTTAGAACATCGTTCTCTTGCTGCTGCTGCCGCCGCCATCTAACGGCAGGTATAGGAGAGGAACAGGGTATTGAAGTAGATTTATCTGGAGGAATTTAAAACCTATCCGTTGAATTAAAACAGAGGGCTAGCTGTTGCTGTAGGTTCCTGCCTTTGTCAAATAAAACATCATGGATTTAACCCGGCTTTGCTACTACCGCAGGTTAATTTATGTAACGCTGAACGAAGTATTTTCAGAAAGGGTTTTGGCTCAGCGCTGGGTTGAAATTTTTCATGTGACTACTCGCAGTCAATCTAGAGTGACTGACGAACAGGTTTAATTTGTAATGTCGGATCCACGTTTAGTATAGGATGTAACCCGTAAAAGTGTTTAGTAGAAAATGAGGCGGTGAAAGTTTGAAATTTTCCGGACTTTTTGCCTACTAACGTGCAGTTCACTATCTCATTTCACTTAGCAGCAGTTGTTCTTGTAATGTGTGTGTGTGTGAATGTGTGTGTGTGTGTGTGAATGTGTGTTCACTTACACATAACGAGAAACACTAGTTTGAGTAATAATTGCAGTGTTTTTTAAAATAACTTTCAGTATACATATTTTAAGGGGGAACGCTGTAGCACAGTGGCTAAGATGCTGTGCTACAAATCGGAAGGTCGCTGGCTCGATCCCAGTGTTGTCAGTGGATTTTTCATTGATATAAATTCTCTCCGATCGCACTATGGCCCTGGGGTCGACTCAGCCTCTAACAGAAATCAGTACCAGGAGTATTTCCTGGGGGCAAAAGCGGCCGGTGCGTAAGGCTGACAACCCACCACCACCCCTTGCCGTTGTCACGATATCTCGGAACCCTAACTGCCTGGAACCCTCTGGGCCTGTCCAGGCTTGTAATGGGATTGCTTTACTTTTTCCTTGAATTTTCTTTGAGAAATATATACAGAGTGATTCAGAAGAAAATTGCAATATTTTCGGATGCGATTTTATCGGTTACTGTAAAAAAAAAGTTCATATGAAAAAGTGTCAAATTTGAACAGTAATCGATAAAGATAAATTACTGACTGTTTAATTTTTTTAATTATAATTTTATGTTTAAACAGTTCACATTAAGAAAAACCCGCGACATGTGCACAGCAGATGCGAATTTCACTGAGGCTGACGGTGGGAATTTTGAGCTTTTATTGTGAACTATAGCAACTTTGTCATTTCTGTGTAACAAAGTTATGATTTAAACATTAATTTAAAATAAGAATTAAATTAGCAGTAAATAATTTTCCTTCCTTTATAACCATTCAAAAGTATACACATATTTCAGTAAGCTTTCTTTCTCACAATGACCGATACTATCACCTCCCAATGTATTAAACTTTCCTCCGGAATCACCTTGTGTTTACATTCCTTGTGTTAACAGGTCACAAATAGCTTTGGGTTTGCCAGATGTCCAGTCATTTTTTTTATTACATAAATGTAAATCAGAGTAATTGAAGGTATGTAGCGAATTGTGTTGTTCGTAACACGAAAGGCGTTAACTAAAAAAATGTATTAACATTTTTTATGTCTTTGGCTAAATATGCTATATAAAAGAACATAACAGATCTTCGTACAGTTCTGCCAATAACTGTAAAGTAATTAATTGTTTGAAGGACGGCTTTAAATGAATGTGTATTTGCATGAAATTAAAATTCCTCTGCTTTAGTCAGAAATCTCTTGTATATTCTAGTATCTTATCACCCCCACGAACATAAACTATCACACATCGTTGCGCTGCTTCTCCATTTATTCACGTATGCCTATACCCTATTCCAAACACGGATATTATTATGAAAACGGAGAAGTCGTTTATGAAATTTGTACCCTTAGGGACTTCATATCCTTAGCATTCTTTGTCTGTAAATTATGAATCATTTGTTAGTTTTTGACATATGACATTTTCAAACGGCAGTCTGAGTGAGTCACTTAGTTCATGAAGAGTAACGGACTGAAGGACAAAAAATATTCTGCCCTCACCACGTCATGGAAACAGAATACGTCCGTACGTCAGTTCCGCTAGATTCTTCAACGGACAGAAACTGACAGATGACCTATATCAATAGTATGATACGAAACGGTGAAATGTGGACAGCTCGTGCGCTATGAAAGTCGGACGTGAGTCCGCACCGCACATTCATTTTGGTTTATAAATTCTCTTTTACGTTACCCTTATCACCCTCTGTTCCCCCTCGTATCTGATCTTGTTTGCTAGATATGCGTAACTGCTTTCACCATGTAAAAACGATCTAGGCTGACTTCTATATTGTTCTTTGGGCCCATATTTCCTTTACAAATACACATTACGCGGCCCCACAGCGGATAATGGCACATTAATAAGCAGGGCTTTCTACAATAAATAATCAGTAACGCCACTTTTGTGACGTTTATTTACTGGAAGTTCGAACCCCTTTGAAGGCGAATTTTCGGCGTCCGTCCAGAGCGGCCCCAAGGCCCAGCCATTCTCTCGTAAAATGGGTAACAGGTCACTTTCCCAGGGTTAAAGCGGCCGTGGGGTGATGTTGACTACTCGTTGCCATCTAATGCCGTGTTTAAAGAAACGGTACAGCTATACCTGTGGGCATCAACCCCCCTCCCCCCCAAGGCTTCTAGCATGTTTTAGGATGAACTTAATATTTTACCTTCATTTAAAGGAATTTCGGGCACTCAAATGTAACTCTTTATGTGCAGAATTTGTCTGCTTTATGTACTTCGAGCACAAATCTCGGAACGGCATTCAACCTTTCGAAGAAATTAATATACATGATATTGGAACATAAATTTCTGTCACCATATATATGTTCCAATAACTGCACTGTAATTACACACAATAACATACAAACTTGTGGTAGTCCAGCATGTTTAGGCCATCCTCTGCGACATAAATAGATATTACTCTATTCCTGTTCCTTGAATACTTCCTTGAGGATGGCCAAAAAAGGCCGAAACAGTTAGGAGTTTTACCAGGTGTTTGTATGTTATTGTGTCTTATTATAGTTGAGTTGTTGGAATATACAATATATGGCGATGTCTTACTGCATGGGACGCGAACAGTTTCAGACTTTGCTGTGTTGATTACATCCGTCAATTTATTATGGCCTCCTGTTTCAGCGGTTTGAATTCTTAAAATTGCCTTGCAGCGTCATGTGGATTGAATTGGCAGAAACTTGTAATGTCTTGTCGTAAACTGAGATCCAAAGTAAATACGTGTTTAGCTGAGGAGGTTTGAAATCCCCTTACCCTATCAGAGTTCTACAGAAACAACTCAGATTCTGGAGTCTGCCTGTAAGAATCCTTCAGACTGCAAAACGACAGTAGTCGTACGACACGTGTAGTTTAGTATTGCTTATGTTTCTTTCACTTCCAATACTCTACACAGAATCTTTGATATTTGAACATCTCATGGCTTCATGCATCAAAAATACGCAGTCTGTCATACGAAACGTCCATAGCCTCGTCCAAAACGACCGACTTCTCCACTGATTACTGTCTCGTATTTCCTTTTTTTCAATTTTCAGTGTCCTTCCTTTCCTCCAGGTTCTCCAGTATCTGTCTGCGTTTTCTTCCTCGTCTTCCCGTTACTTGTACACTTCCTTATACCTTTTTAGAATAACGCGTGCTAGAAGGCAATTCTTAGGCTTCTTCCTCTAAGGGCTATGACCCTAAAAATTAAGTACCCTCCAGCATTTTAAGCCGTTGTGTTGGCAAAAACTACCAACGTTTCGGAGGGACCTGCAGCCTTGATAATTGAATTAAAAAGGCATGTTCTTTATACGCACGGCATCTTACTGCCGTCCAAGTGTTATATTTCGAAATATAACGAACAGGCATCACGTAAAAGGTAAGGCCTTTAGCTTAGGTAAAAATTCAAGTGGCGAACATCCAACAGATGGGGAATTGTTATTATTCAAATTATTTTGTGGAAATGGGGGAAATTTAGACGGGTAGATGTAAATGTGCAACATGAAACACGTATGGCAAGAATACGAACTAATAATATTCACGTCACGTAAGGGGGTTATTCAAATGAAACAAGTTTAGAGACTGTTCTGGGTGGAAGAAAAACATATACTATTAGTCAGTGTGTACTGATTTGTAAATTGCAGGCCATGATTAAAATCCACAAATAGGCTTATCATGCACAGTCTTTTTATCGGGAGAAGTTCTGCGTATGAAAATTGCGCATTGTGTCCGGAAACGTACTTCAGGTTTCTCTGTCTGTCTGGCTGGCTGGCTGTCTGTACGTCTTATCATTTTGTTACTCCGGACACAAGAAAATTTGTCTGTCCGAAATCGGACAGTTTTTGTTTTAAAATTGTCGTCCAACCACATACAAATTTATGTGTTTCAAAAAATATAATTGAGCCGTCCGTAAATGAAATGTTATTTTGAAGATTTTACAGGGCTTCAAGCCTTCCTATAACAACCTTCTACTTCGTCCATATTTTAGTCATTTTTCATCTTTCGGTTGGTTTAACAGAATTAACATCGACCAGAGTTTCACCGATTGCGTATTGAGAGCGGAGTTCATATTTATTATCAAGCAAATTTCCATTTATGAAATAAAATATTTCTTTCCATGCCAGATTGTTTTATTTGTCAGCGGACATAAAGCAGATGCATGTTCTGTGTGGGGGGAAATTAATATGTAATGGAGTCAACAGAACATGGAACACGGTAGAGAGGCACACGCAGCATGGAGTATGAAACAAAACGTTATGCTGTGTTGCGTGTCCGCTGCGGTTTGAAACTGGGGACACAGTGACTTCATAATCAGACAGCACATGAAAGTAGAAACGCGTGTTTGATTCTCTCACAATCTTCGTTACATAGTGAAAAGAAATTATAGATTTTTTTTATAATCAAGGGTAGTAATGGACTTTGTAACTTTTTCACTCCCAAGAAAGGTAATTAACTCGATGAAGCGGATTCCTTTTTAAGAAGCTGTTACTCGGTCGGCTATTCAAGAAATTCCTCTCCATTTATGGAACCCCTGAGTTTATTACTGTGGGAACCAGAATTCTTACTGAACCATATTCTGAGCCGGTTAAATCTCGTCCATAAGATGACAGCACGGATTTATATTACCTAATTTTTTTTTTTGTTTTCTCACTATCTACGTCTAGCCCTTCTAATCTGCATCTTCCGTTCTTTCTCACTACATTTGTAATGAAATCTCCATCTTACCCTTCGTGCTACACGTCTAACCAATTTTATCGTTATTGACTTTGTCACTTTGATAATAATTTGGGAAGAATGAAAAACATTAAACTGAACCGCTATCGTCTTTGGTACCGTGCCGTGTAGTCTGGAAGCTCATTACCAACTTTTCGAAAGAATCTGATATTTCTGTGTTCACAGTAATAACTTCTACGCCCTGAATATAGACGCAGTATATTTTCTCCAGAACTATCTGCAAAGTGCACGGCGTCACTTAACCGAAGACCCCATTTTTCATGTTAACGGTTATGAGAAACACAGACGTCATAATGAAACAGCCATCAGACCAAATTGGGATTTCCTACTAACATTTCTACTGTGCAGCTCTCAGATTTAGGTGCTGCACGTTTCTAGTCACACCTTGTTCCGCTCTACCTACTGTATTTGATATAAAGGTCTACCTTGTATTTCGTGCATGTGCTGGAGGAGGCCCTTCTACTTCGTGTAGCTTCGACAAGGTGATGGAACCTGCCGCACTCTGACGACAATATTCTATTGAAATTCGTCACTCGTAAAGATGTAACATTTCCGGTGACCGATTGTCGTTGGGAGGGTTTCCACGAAGGGTTGTTAGGAACAAAAGCTCTGTCATGGCGACCAACCCTGTTCTTCCTACCACATTAGTCAACACGTCTCCTGTAGCGTGGACAGATGGACGTCCGAGACGCTGCTACACGTTGCACGTCTCTCTTATTACCACCTTCTAACGACCATGCATTTTTCACTTCATTTCTCCCTCCCTTGATTTACTCTGTTTTCTTTATTCCTTCTTACCTTTTCCAATCTGCCTGTCCTCTTTCTGTCCCTTGTTTTTCTCCTTCGTCATTTTCAACATTCGTGCCTCCTTTAATGGTTACACAAACCCTCTCTTCGCTCCCAGTTTCTGCCTGTTCTTAAGTTACTGTGTTCTGGGGGATGTAACATGTCGCTTGTTGGACAGATACCCACGTTTTGAACCTGCTTCATCCTTCTTCATAGTGGCTTGTTTTATCAAATTTCTTAAACAATGAAGTTTTGTACGCTACCCAGAGCAGCGAATTTCAGATTGTGTATAATATATGTTTACTGCAAAGGTTGTTGTGTCAAGGCATCTCACACTCTTGGGTGAGAAGGTTAGTGGGAAAAAAGATTTTGGTAGAAATATCTACATGAAAGAGACCACTTGAAAGATTTAGGTGTACTTAATTAGTTATTCCTTCAGTCAATGGTGAATCAATCATCAATTAGTCAATTTAGTCAGTTAGTTAGTTAGGTTCGTACGTAGATATAAAATCCATACTTTATTCGTCGTCATTTACTAGCATAGCATTGATGCGAAAATATTTTTTAAACTTGACATGTACGACGTAATTAGAGTTTCTAGTAGTGAACATTGTACACAGAATTGGATTATATCAATGTATTATTAAGAAGTGATATGTCCTGTTAGGCTTACTGTAGGGACTTAACAAATTAAAGAAAAATATGTCCAGGAAGGTCTTCCCAGAACCTTTAAAAAGTAAAATTTATTTAATAATTGTCGAACGAGATACAACAAGAATCAGTCTATTTATTATTCTGCAAGTTCACTCTACATGTTTCGGGTACTAACCACACCCATCATCAGGAGTACACAAAACTGTAACTACAGCCTCCGGTACTGGTCAGCTACCTCCCTCTAACGTGGCCAAGCTAGCTAGGCCACGGTGGAAGGAGTTAGCTGCACAAAAAAAAGACCAGTACCTGAGTCTGTAGTTACAGTTTCGTGTACTCCTGAGGATGGGTGTGGTTGACACCCGAAACATGTAGAGTGAACTTGCAGAATAATAAATAGACTGCTTCGTGTTCTCGTTGGACAATTATTAAATAAATTTTATCAGCGATGCACGGAACCATGAACATAAAATTCTTTGAAAGGTACCGACCTTCATATAATTTCACTAAAGCTAATTAGAATGGCAGTAGAACCCAAGTTTCCGCTAAAATTAAGGCATGCCATTGCTGGAGCTGCTGTAGGGGAGCACTTCAACATTTCATTCAGAACTTCCCGCACATAGATTTAAGTGCCCGCAGCATATTACTAACGAACCTTTTCACATCAATAATAATTTTCAGGGGGACTGCATAAATATTGTACCTTCATAATGTTTGACTCCATATTAAATTTTAAACAGGAAAACACAAAAACTTTCTCGATAAGCATTTTCGTATAAACTTATTTCTTCGATCAGCTACGTAAATCACCTCAAGTAACAGCCATAACAGACTTTAATTTGGAGCGGAAGTAACTTCGAACAGGCACTATCATGCACAAACCATCCTACATACACAATACAGCCATCCTTCAACTCCTCTCCCTGGAATTTCATTAAGGAAGACTTCCTGTTCCCCGAAATAATCCCCATACCACCATACCCACTATTATCTAATGTAAGCGCTAATGTCCCCTCTATCTTCCTACAAACCTCTCTTCATTTCATTTACCGAGAAGGAAAAGAGTAACACCGAAAACGATATCCTTCTGCCTTCTTGTCTTCAAAACTTCCCCCACACTGATATAATTTATCTTTTGTCTTAATAAAGGCGGGTAGAAATTGATCAACGCTTCTTCCTACATTTTGCGCTGGGAAGCATCATTATGTGTGATGATATTTTGTAAAACAGAGCAACAATGTGGTGTACATCATATGGAGTTTTTGTAACTGAACTGAGTATTCACACGAGCAGCGACGTCACCTGTTACCTACCTACATTCTCTTGAAGGTAAACCCAGTAGGAGAATAATAAGATTCCTTCTTTGTTGCGAACAACTTATGGGTGTGTGTATATCTTTAACCAATATTCTATTTGTTTAGTGCTAGGGAGCCTTATATTCATGACTTGGTGCATAAAATATTTTGCAAGCAACCAAAATCTTCTACGTAGGTTGCTTTTGAAATGTGACCTGTCGTCATCAGTTGACAACCAAATATAAAACAAACAAGAGACGAAATTTACGTATAAGGTAAGGTTTCGGCGCGTTAGTACGCCATTGTTGAGTGGAAAAGCAATATTTATTACATATTCTTTGTGTGTGTTGGTAAACCTAGGTGTCGAGCATGCAACGCGCGTGAGCCATATTCTCTCATAAACGGCACGATTTTAGGAACAAGTTAGGTAGGTTTCACCTTTTTTATAGGCCACGAAGACCCTTAAGGTGAGTAGAGGTATAGCTCTACTCTTTCTAGGACCTCGGCACACTAGATGGGGTGGGGGGTCAGCAGAACGCCCCGACTGCCTCTTTCCCCGGGAAAGACCCGGTACCCATTTTACAGGAGGCTGGGTGGGCCCCAGGACCGGTCTGGACGGGCGGAAAATCTCGTCGCCACCGGCATTCGATCCCGGACCCTCCAGCCCGTAGCTCAGCCGCTATACCGACTGAGCTACTGGGCCCACAGAAACAAGTTACTGAACACAAAATGTGTGTTTTGCTTTTCTCTACAAATTTGTTTGGAACATTTTTCATTCTAAGAACAATCGAGCGAGATATAATAAAAAATGTGTGTTGTTCTTCACGTCACGTATTCATTATTCTTGTCAGATTTTAACGAAATTTGAATTTTCTCGGCAACTTTTTGAAAAATATTTGAATATCAAATTTTATGAAAATCCGTCCAGTTTTCGAGTTGTTCCATCCGGACAGACGGACTGACATGATCAAGTTAGCAGTCGCTTTTCGCTGTTTTGTGAACGCGCCCGAAAAACTGAGAATGAATGCCCTCTACGTAGTGTTTATGTATGTTCAGACTACTATATGAATGTTAAAGAAATTCGGTAGCGAGGGTGTGGACTGGATTTAACTGGCTGAGGGTACGTTCCAGTGATGGACCTTTGTGAAAATAATAATCAAATTATAATTGGCTCTTTCGTTCATTTCCCTGCTTTCTAGTCTTACATGCATTTCTCTGGCACGCGTACTTTATTACTGATTCCCTCTCTGCTATTTGTCGTTTACGTTTATATATCTTTCTTTACTGTTATTTCCTTTTTCTACATCTGAATGTATTTTAATGTATTTACAATTATATTAAACATACTCGTGATTTCAAAGAATAATGTGGATTTCGAAGAAATATCAGGCGAAGTCGTCCAATTATGTTGGACAGACTGACCGTACAAGCAGCGGAATATCTGAATATTACAATACCATGGGCAAGACTGTTCAATGACGCCGTTCGGTGGTGTGGGGGATGCCAACACCAAATCGTGCCAAGAAGGCCAGAACTCGTATCGTAATGGCGTGTAATTTAGAAAGCTTTCACCTGCAGCAAAGGGAAACTGTTAACTTACGTAATCAGTCTAATGAGCTCCCCACTCTCCTCCTTCCATTCCACTCAGCCGGACTCTAATCACTTCCAACTACCACTGTCAACTCTGGAGGTAGAGCAGATCCTTCAGTGTCCTAGCTTCCTTCTCCAAATCCTTGCAGAAGATTCCTTGTTGCAAATGTAACATTCTCTCAGCTAGACAAGCAATTCACCACATCCTCTTCATGCAATCGTGCTCAGAATAGCCCTCCATTTCCTGAGCAAGATAAATCCAATCCACACCATCACACCTTACTTTCTTATAGTCCATTTGAATAATATCTTCCCATCTCTACGTTAGTCTTAAAAGATATTTCTTCCTTCCAGTTTTTCCCACCTAACTTTGTAGGTATTAAGTAGGCGACAGATGCGTGCTACATTCTAGTTCATCTCATCGTGCTTGGTTCTATTACGTAATTAACAACGGTGAATATTAGCTACAAATTATGTTTCTCCTGTTTTGCAGCTTCTGAAACCACAACTTGTCTCCTTTCCTTCAATCTACGTTATTCCCTTCATATAACAGACGAAACTTAACACTTATACAAAACAAGAGGTAAATTGTAGGTTTTTGTATTTTCATGTGTGAGGGGAATCGGAATAGCGTAGTAAGTGTTGTGGCTAGTCTACGGCTGGGACAGTCTGATGTTCGAGCCCCAGCAAGGAAAAAAATTTCTCCAAACCCTCTATACAGCTTTGGGGCCCACAAAGCTTCCTATTAAATTGGTACCAGAAGCCCTTCCCACGGAAACAAATTAGCACGGTCCCTATGCTTAACAGATAGCTCCATCCAGTGCTGAGGTTAAGAATGGTATTTATCATGCAATGCGCATGCACCATATTGTTATCTGTGGCCTGCCAGCATCTGCAGTATTTTTACCAGGAACCAAAACAGTAAAACCTGTAAACTTTCAAAAAGCCATACACATTCGGCTATCGGGCAGCATTGAACAGCAATGCCTTTTCTCTTGTTTTAGTTATTTAACTGTGTATTGTCTAACCTCAGTAATTTAATAGACTTTTTTATGTTTGGAACATATTGGCAAGTATTACTTGATTTAATATTGACACGCGGTGGCGCAGTCTGTTGAGACACTGCGCTACAAGCTTAAAGGTCTCGGGTTCGATTCCCGATGTGGTCATTGGAACTTTTCATTGACATAATCCTTCCGGCCACATTATGGCCCTGGGGTTGACTAAGACTCCAACAGAAATGAGTACCAGGAAAATTTCCTGGGGTTAAAGGCGGCCGGTGCTTAGGGCTGACAACCTAACCACCTTCATATGCTGATTATCTTGAAATCTGGAGCCCCCAATCTCCTGGAACCCTCAGGGCCTGTCCAGGCCTGTAATGGGATCGCTTTACTTCGTACAGCAGTTTTTACCCTCACACTGTTTTTTGTCTCATGTTTTTCTTGCAACAAAGCATGATTATTTACCTATACAGCAGTAAACAACGCTCTCTTGTAGTTAAATATTGTGTAGTTGATGCGTCGGTGTGTACGAAGTTTGTTTTCGCCTTATTCCAGTTCGCGATTCTTATAGCGAAAATCTGTCTTTCGTGTCACAAGCAATGCTTTGTTACTGTACACTGTCAAACACTTGCAGATCTGTCATCTGTCTGAACATCATCACTGCCTCTGGCCCTACGTGTCCAGTTCAAATAACAGTGGGACGTGCAATTACATGTTTATTTACAGGTAGATCGACAGCTGCAGAGTAAGCACCTTACGGTAACTGCGGGCAGCCTAACACGGCGGCGCTACGAGTCCATTCTAAACATTCCCTGTCTACTCACAGTCAGATATGCGCACACACAAACAGAACTCGAAGCAGACCGCGTTTTATGTCACGTACAGCCCAAATTACATTAAATAAATTTAACTGTCTTAAATATTCTCATGTAAATACTCGTTATTTTGTATACAACCAGGCTTAACACCAAAAAAGTCAGAAATGTTTAGCAGATAGTATGCCTGTTTTCCGTATGTGGGCTGGGTAGCTCAGTCGGTATAGCGACTGACTTCGAGCTGAATGGTCCGGGATCAAATCCCGGTGGGGACGAGATTTTCCGCCAGTCCAGACCGGCACTAGGGCCCATCCAGCCTCCTGTAAAATAGGTACCGGGTCTTTCCCGGGGGTAAAGTGCGGCCGGGGTGTGCTGCTGACCACTCACCCCCTTCTATTGCCGCGGTCATGGAAGAGTACAGCTATACCTCTACCCACTCTCTGGGCCACACCGGACCTGTAACGAGAAAACTTTACCTTTACCTCACAGTAAATAGCCATTATTTACCTAAAACATTATTTGATTATTATTTATGATTAAACCAAATAATTTTCGTAAAATTACAACAGAATTTTCTCATATAACATGTAATTAATTTTAGTCTTTAAATGATTAAGCACGACAAACTTTGCTTAAAATATTGGCCCTAAATGGAGCTGATACAGGTTGTTATAAGGAACCCAGAAAATGGGACTATTTCTGGCTGGATGCATGTTTGTTACACAAGAGCAGTTCTGAAATGGGCTACAGCACACCATAGGTATGTTAAACAACAAGGAAAAATGTGTGTCAGACAATTTTCTCGATGGCCAAATATAAGATGCATTGACAGATTAACTTCAACAACGTTTTTTGGTGTGTGGAATAAACTTATTGTGAAACAAATTTTATGCATCAAGTTGGTTAAATACTGAGATAAATATACTGAGATGCACGGTCAGCAAAACGTCAAAAGAATAAAATAATGTTGTCTTATTGTGAAGAGAGAAAACAGAATTAAAATACTATTTGCAACCTTATTATGAAGGACGTTGAAGAAGTAGGATATAATTTTCCAGCAGAGTAGAGGGTCCGAGAGCTACATCGTGTGGAAATGTAGCTCAACTATAAAGCAGCCGATTGCACTAAAAGAGTTATTGCGTACGTACACCGTAAAACTTCGGTTTTCACCTTCTGATTCCATAAAACGTAGGGACATTTTAGACCAGCTCCCGAAGAAACACACTCCATTGAATTTTTCATATCCTGTTTCTCACAGGGAGAAGTTAAGACACGCTACATGCGTGACGCATTTGTCTACATTGAAGTTCGTGCAGTTGCCTTACGCAATAATTCTACGTTATGTACAGTGTGCTGTATCAAACTCATGGGGCTGCTCTTGACACTTATGTCTGTAGTTATGTAGATAGCTTGTGTCATTGTGAATTTTCGTCTGTGTGTTGCACAACTTTTTACCAGTGTCTGTGTGTTGCACATCTTTTTTACCAGTACTTGACCCTGATTATACCACGTGCTACCTGCCCTAGCTTCATTCAGACCAATCTTGTACAGAAATTTCACTCACGTAATAGGAAGCCTATAGCTTTCACTCTGCAAGTATATTGCTAGGCTTAGAAACAATGATCTGTGTCCGTTTCCATAAAGGAACAAAATACTTATTTCAAATTTATACATCCCGCTGTGTTCTCGTATGACTACTTAATAAATAAAAACCGTTAACAGAACTGCCTCTCCTGCACAACAAACGCAGCTGCTGAGAAGCTCACCCAGTCTCTTATCCAAAGGGTATCCGTCGATCTGTTCGAGAGTAAAGCAGCTGGAGTTTGAAACTGACCGGCCACATCTAACTAGCTTCGATATTAAGAGTGCGTGAAGACAAACCTGTATCAAGTTTCAATACTAACAACGTGTAAAGACACAGCTCTATCTGGTTTCGACGTTAATAATCCGCGAAGACACACCTACAGTCCCTATTTTTTTTTTGAACTTATGTTACACACAAGGATAGGTCTTATGTTTATTGGACCGTGCATCATCTTGAGAGTTGAATAAAGAGAGACCAACTTGATGTCACTTGCTTTATTATTTCATTATGAAGCAGTGCTTCAGCCTGCATCCGGATACCACACCACCCCAGCCAAACCACAACGTAACACCAACACGCA
>Ga0123354_10008402_pt1 | contig 15688 bp, 10 predicted proteins | sample TergutLab28metaG_2_FD_97872 | JGI IMG/M metagenome (GOLD analysis project Ga0123354, IMG submission 97872) | Labiotermes labralis P4 segment gut microbial communities from Petit-Saut dam, French Guiana - Lab288 P4 | ecosystem: Host-associated > Arthropoda: Insects > Digestive system > Gut ...
ACCCTTAAGGCCCCCATACACCCTTAAGGCCCTCATACGTCCGTAAGGCCCCCATACACCCTTAAGGCCCCCATACATCCGTAAGGCCCCCATACACCCTTAAGGCCCCCATACACCCTTAAGGCCCCCATACACTCTAAGTTAAACTACGCAGTTTAACTGTGTAAAAAAAAACTGCACGAAAAACTGAACTGAATATTCTCTGGCACAGCACAGGTTTCCCATCAGGTGTGTCATTTTTTTTGTCAGTTCTGTTTGTCTTCTTGTGCGTGTGACTGTGGTGGACAAAAACAAGGCTGTCGTTTGCTGTTTGCTAGCCACATCGGCCATAATGTTACCCGAAAATAAGAAAAGAGAGCTTAAAAAGTGGAGTAAGGAGTGTTATTTGGAAAGGAATATATCATGCGAATTGCTAGGAACGGATGTGCCTTGAGATGATGCCATCGTGGTATCGGCAGGTAAACTGAGGGAACTGTGGGATTTCCTGAGCGAACTGCGCAGTTCTCTGTGTGAAAGACGACTGGAAAGGACAGTTCTGAGGCCTGCGCTCCTGCCTGACAAAACTGCGCAGTTTACCTAGTTTTTCCTTCAGGTATGACGTCACACAGTAAAATCGCCCATTTTAACTACGAGTGTATAGGGCGCTCTAGACAGGATACTAGAAGCAGCGGAACTGGTTACTTCTGAAGTCACCATCAAAACGGCGCGTGTTTAGGAAGTATCACATGGCCACGCGACTCACTGTTTTCAAACATGAATGTGTATTTAGAAGCTGTCGCCTTGTGGGTTATGCAAACACGCAGGCGCAGATAAAAATAAACATACAAACTGAGTAAAACGTCTCTTTGGACAATAAAAACACCACCTGCATTTCTTATGGAACGCAGAGTCCTGGAGGTCAAGTGACCGGACATGCACGGTAGTCTTTGTGAAGGGATAAGTTAACTAGAACTGCACGATCGGATTCTCAGCGTTTTCACACGTACACACACGTGCCAGTGCGTGTGTGAATTTCTCCAGAAACAATCTGAAAATCGGGCTCACTTTACTCTGGCTCTCAGAGGGAGACTGCAGTATCGTTGCAGTAGACTTAATTGAATTCCTGACACGTAACAACCGCTGGATGCTGTCAGATCTTGCTGTTTGATCTTGGCCCTTCTGAATACAGATTTTCTATTACGTTTGGTGTACATTACGTCGCTTTCTCAACAACACTGTTTATGCCAAGTGAATTTCATTGTAAATTATTAATTAAGAAATTTTGAAGCCCATTTATTTTCTGAATTTAGTCGAATTTTGAATTGTTTACAGAGTTAGGGAGCTCAATCATATTTTGCACCCAGCCTCACTTGTGGCGTAACAAAAGCTTTTATTACGAACACCTTAATATTACGGACTACGACAGATTTCAGGGTTCCGCGGCTGTGTAGGTGAGGCCTTCGCTATTCTGAGCGTAGGTTGGTGGTTCATTTCCGACGTTTGGGGAGAGTCTAACGAGTCCAGTCTTCAAGGCCCAAGCAGTCCAAGACCTGTTCGTTCCTTGAAGATGGGACCTGGTACGTTTTCTCGAAACATCGGTAATAAACCACCAACCTACCACGCCTAACATCCCAGAAGAACGAAGGCTTAATGGATGATACTTAAAATAAACATTAATGTTTAACCTTTTCATGCCTTTGCAGCAAAAATTGCCCTGGAATGCTAAGGGCACGGCTTGAGCATGGTAGAAATGATTCTCCATTATAATAAAATATGAGCATTTCTTTTCTGAGAACGTTCAGGCTAAACTATTTCTTTTATTCTGTATTAGTCGCAGTAATTCAAGTGATTTATCATTTATAAGAAAGACCCTGTACATTTACTGTACTGCACACACCTCTTCTATCAATAAATGAACAACTCCAAATCCTTTTCTTGGATTACCGTGAGGCTGAGGTGCCATAATTTGGTTCAGATTGATAGACTTGTTTTAGACCTCACCCTTTTCACTCTGTATTATTCTAGAGAGTTGGAAGCCCATTAACCGTCATAATTTGTAGCATAACATGCTGCATCATGTCTGTTTCATCTATTTACAGAACCATGAGTGTGCTGCTACTGCACTGACGTTGGTTCACCTTACGGGGCTCACAACAGGACACATTCACGCGTGTGTCACCTGAACGTACGCAGCAGTGACTCGCTGTCTTCAATTACCATTATGGTGTTTTTTTTGTTTCATATGAGGAGTATTAGAGCGCGTCACGGAGTGCAAGAACGAGCTATGTGATGGCCAAATAATATTTTGTTCGCGGCTTCTGATGGAAGACATGAGAGAAGTTGATGGAATATTCTGACACAACCGGATTACAAGATCCTTTGTGAGGTTGAACCCAAGCTTAGGCATTATGTCCGCAGGACTGCTGCTCCTTTTTCTCCATCCGTCTGTGCTGCTGCAAGGTATAAATTGTCAAACAGACAGACCTTAAGGGAAGGAATATTCCTGACGGTAGACAAATCCGTTCATATGACTTGTAAAAAAGATACTTGTACCTGAAATAAGTTGCAAAGTAAATAAATTCATACGGTAACCACTATATTACGTGCACAATTTTACGCTCATGCATTATTAGTTTAATCTAGGTCTATTTGCACAGTAAAATAAAGTAAATTTGAAGCAAATGTTTGGAACTAACAGAGCGAAGTGGCAGGTGGGTAAAAAAAATTACAAAATGACGACCTTCGTAATTTTTAACATTCATCAAATTTTATTAGGGTTTTGGGGTCGAGGGTAATAAGATGGTTGGGTCACACAGAAAGCAGGGAAATGAGATTCGCCGACAGAATTTTATGAAGATACTGTGAACGGGTAAATGGGAGAGCAATACAAACTCGTATCTTAGGTAATTATGATGTGATGATGTAAAACGTATTGACATGCCTCAAGGTAAAGCCCAGTGGCGGGATCTCCGGATATCCTGGTGAGTGTTCAGGTTACCGTGATAGTAGCTGAGAGATTATCAGCCCCTCAGCAATTGAAGTTCTTTTTTGTATAATGTATGATATACCGTCAGTACACAACAATATATCAATACAGTGATACAATATGTACAGTTAGGTCACATTACGGCTACATGTTTCGACCGTAAACGGTCATCTTCAGGCTTTATGAATTTCACAGAGGCTATCCCTTTGTGTATTAACAAATTTGTGTAATGTATTATATACAGTGAGGAGAGGGGGGTATATAGGGTCTTGCTGGGGAAACCGGAGGGAAGGAGACCACTGGGGAGACCTAGGCACAGATGGGTGGGTAATATTAGGATGGATCTCCAGGAGGTGGGATGTGGGTATATGGACTGGATTGGGCTGGCCCAGGATAGAGACAGGTGGCGGACGCTTGTGAGTGCGGTAATGAAATGCGGGGAATTTCTTGACTAGCTTCAAACCAGTTAGCTTCTCAAGAAGGACTCCGCACCATGGAGTAAGTATTATATACCGTCAGTACACAACAATATATCAGTACAGTGATACAATATATACAATTATCAATTCACTACACGCATTTCCAGTTACGCACGTGTGTTCACTCGTGAAATTTAACCACTATGGGAACATGTGGTAGTCCCACGGTCTGCCAAGAGTCAGTTAATGTATGACGATAACCAAAAAACAGTGCAGCGACCGAATGATAGCGGCGCGTGAACAAAACTAAAACCTCAACAGTTTCATAACCTACGTAACCGACGGTTTCCTACATAATACATACGCGATGCAGCAGTCAAATATCCCAATTGCTATGGTAATGTCACGTGTTTTTCACTTGGTTACCGATACATAGATACAGTACTATTGTTTTAGCAACCATATTGAGGCCCGAACAATACAGTATCCTTAAGATTTTAATTTACTAGATTACCATCTAATTTAATTTTTTAATTATAAATAGGAATTTCATCATACTTTATTTTAACTCTTACTGTAAACGAAATGGGATCCCATTGAGTGCTACTTTATTGTACCTTAATAATGTTCTTCATTGGCCTGAAGATGACCGTTTACGGTCGAAACATGTAGCCGTAATGTGACCTAATTGTATATATTGTATCACTGTACTGATATACTGTTATGTACTGACGTTATATAATATATTATACAAATTTATTAATACACTACGGGATGGTCTCTGTCAAATTCATAAAGCCTGAAGATGACCGTTTACGGTCGAAACATGTAGCCGTAATGTGACCTAACTGTATATATTGTATCACTGTACTGATATATTGTTACGTACTGACGGTATATAATATATTATACAAATTTGTTAATAAACAACGGGATGGTCTCTGTCAAAAAAAATGAAGTTCGTCTTTGACTTGATAATGTTATTGTCACCACACCACAAGACACAACTACTTATTCTATGATTTTTTTCCATTTTTTTAGTGACACATCCCCGTTGTGCAAGTCAATCTATATATTTATCTAACAAACCGCCATGCCGCAACACCATCAACAGTTTACAATGGTTACAAGTTTCTGCCTTCTATTCAGGCTATTGTCAGACCATGCGTAATTTATAAGTAAAGAAAAACCATACAATTGTCGTAATGTAACAATGGGAAGAGATCTCTTTCCCTTGACATAAATTTGACAAAACTGTTAACACATTGTTAGGTAGGTGAAACAAATTTTGTACACTAAGAAACTTCTCCAGTTCTATTCATTGATATCACAAATTTAAATCTGTGTATTGTTGGAGTCGTTAAATATCAAATGAAAGACAAATGTCGACAAGAACACGGGGAAGTTACTGGCATTGCTAGTGCTTATATTGACTGTTAGGTAACGGGCTGGACTACCTGGGGTTCGAATCAAAATGTGCTGATTAGCTCTGGGGCCCATCCTATAGAGTGGGTATCAGGGGGCTCTTTCCCAGAAGATAAATACAGCCGGGCACAAGGCTGACGACTCACCTCCATCTAGTGTTGAGGCCAAGAATCGGTGGAATTATACTTTCAATCCCCAATACGCCTTCATGGTGTTTATAGGATAACTCTACCTTCTCCATCGTCTATCAAATAATACACGTAAGTATATTATGGATAAGACACCAACTAGATGTCACTTTTGTGTTATCTTTAATTTCTCCTTTACAAGTTGCTCAACATGTTTCGGGCAACCATGTGCCCATCTTCAGGAGCTGACGACTGCGTAGTTTTATCGCCACGTGTTGGTATTGTGCTGTAACGATGAGTGGTATTATTCAGATATATCTATCTGTGTGGGTCGATATGTTCTATGTTTGTCTGGTTTATGGTAAATCTAGTGTGAGTGGGCTGTGTGTGGTAGTGTAGGGTGTTGTGTGTGGTGGTGTAGGGTGTTGTGTGTGGTGGTGTAGGGTGTTGTGTGTGGTGGTGTAGGGTGTTGCCGCTCACACTAGATTTACCATAAACCAGACAAATATAGAACATATCGACCCACACAAATAGACATATCTGAATAATACCACTCATTGTTACAGCACAATACCAACACGTGGCGATAACACTGCGCAGTAGACAGCTCCTGAAGATGGGCAAATGGTTGCCAGAAACATGTTGAGCAACTTGTAAAGGAGAAATAAAGGATAACACAAAAATGACATCTAGTTGGTTTCTTATCCATACTGAATTACGATGCACGGTCAACCACACATCAGATTTACGTAAGGATAGGTCTTTACCGCCATTCACAATACGATTCCACGTCATTCCCTTCTATTATTAAAACATATTTTTTATTATTTTATTATCACGAAATACAACACAAAATCACACCAATCTGTATCTTATTCAGACCGACTTACTTACGTAATTAACTTACTCCTTGGCTCTACGGTCCTCTTACAGCTTTAGCCACTTTAATTACCGAAGCCCATTCTTCCCTATCGACTGCCGTCTGTCGCCGTTTCGTAACCTTCATCTCCCGCAGATCCTTCTCCACTTATATCAGTCTAGGTCTTCCCCTTCTTCCACTTCCCTCCGGTTTATTCTCAGATATTTTCTTAACTGTCCTCACCTGCTCCATTCTTATTGCATGTCCAATCCATTCCAATCTCTTCTTTTTAATATCTGTTATTACGTCTAGATTTTTATATAACTCCCCCAGTCCCACATTAGTTCTCATTCTCCAAATTCCTTTTTCTGCCACTGTTCCAGTACCCTTCTTATTATTTTTCTCTCCCACGTGCCCAGCCTTTTCATATCCATCTCAGCCACATCCCATTTTTCACTCCCACACAATACAACTGGTTTCAACATCGTTTTATATAATCTCATTCTAACTGCTGTTATTCCAACCGATATGTTGTGAAATAAGTCGTTTAGTCTTCAAGGATTCTTCATAATAAAGGGTCTATAATATACTTCATGTGAACTGCGAGATTTTGCGTGATGTAATATATCGATAACACTCACCCCCTTCTAATGCCGCTGTAATGGAAGAGTAGAGCTATACCTCTACCCACAGGCCACACCGGGCCTGTAACGGGATCACTTTACCTTAATATATCGATAACAGTTTGAATTACTTAACGTTCGTGTGTCCGTGCATCGCTAGTATAATTACAACTGATAACCAACAAGATGCAACTATTTTGATTTATTTACTTCTAATCAGCTCTACATGTTTCGGGCGATGTTTTCTCACATCATCAGAAGCATATCACTGTAACTACAGCTTCTGTAATGTCCACCGATGTTGCTGCTGGCTGGTGTTGTGTATGCAACACGTACAGCTGATTAGCAGTAAATAAATCAAAATAGTTGCATCTTGTTGGTTATCAGTTGTAAGTTTGAATTATGTCGGTTTTCAACATACAGTGACGGGTGTAACATCCTATACTGAAGGTAAGAGAAAAAACCATCAAATAACATTCATATTTTAACTGCTTGATTTTCAATACAGCCTTTTACGGTTAACCGCGTTCTGCCGGTGGTCCATGTGCCATTATTTACAAACCTCTGCGGTTTAAGTCCCCTGACAAATCAAGCATATCAAAGTCAATACGAAATGTGTAATGCACACTGGTATAGACTGAGACCACAAACATACATCTGGTAAATATGGATATGGCTCTGAAATAAACGCACACCGCGCGAACAAACACTTCAGACCCGTGTGCAAACACAGAGACATGACAGCGTTTCAGCTCTGTTACTCTCTGCCGTCGTTGATGTCAAGAGACCTCAAACTGAAGTTACCTTATTTCATCAGCCTACATTTCTTATTGGTAAGGAAGGAGATGTCTGGGCCAGCGTGACGTAATGTCCGTGTTTGTTGTGCCGCTACCAGCTTTACAGCAAACAGATACGATATGATTTATTTGTTTACTGCAATCGGGTGGCCACTCGGTGGCAGTAGTACAGCACACATTTATACACACACACACACACACACACACACACACACACACACTCACACACAATACACAGAACGACACAAAACAAACAATACATAGAACAACACAACAATTTTGGAAGAGTGCAGGCCGTGGCCCGTCTTTGCGGGTTTTACCCTGGCATATGCCTTACAACTGAGGGAAAAGCACGGAAAAATCTCAGTCAGGCTAGTCGAGGGCGATTATTCTGAAGCTTTATGTACGTCGAAGAGCTGCCAAGGCTTCCTTGGAGTGAAGACATGCTTAAATGTTCAATACACATCTTTCTACAACATCTTATTTCCCTCTCGTAAACACAATCTGCGAAGACAGAATGCACTTGTCCTATATTCAGTACAACCTACAGTAACATAACGACTATGAATTCACTCATTCATATTAAGCTACGTTTAACCAGTGTCCAGGCGTGTAAATTTGATATCCACAGTTGTTTTACTTTAAACTGTGTTATGTAATGGCGCTGTTAGTTATTGAGGTAAGAGTGTAGTATCAGTCTTTAGGTTTCTGTGACCGTGCATCGTGAGCAAATTGTGAAGTGAGAGAGAAAACCAACAAGATGCAACAGTTAGATGTTTATTTTTATTTTTAACAATTTCTCAACATGTTTCGGGCATCATTATGCCCATCTTCAGGAGATCAAGACGTGTGTTACTGCACGTGGTGTGCTGCGCTGGTTCTGCTCGATGTGGTTGGTAGCGGTTGTGGGACGTTGCGTTGTAGGATGCGAGCACTGTGAGGGTTACTGTTCGACTAGTGCTCGCACCCCACAAGGCAGCGCCCCACAACCGCTACCAACCACATCCAGCAGAACCAGCGCAGCACACCACATGCAGTAACATACGTCTTGTTCTCCTGAAGATGGGCATAATGTTGCCCGAAACATGTTGTGAAATTGTTAAAAATAAAAATAAACATCTAACTGTTGCATCTTGTTGGTTTTCTCTCTCACTTCACAATATAGTATCAGTGTTGGATCGACGGAAGGATGAAGGAATAAAAACGGTTGGTGGAACGATAGAAACAGAGGAAACAGAAGTAATCGTTGAAACGTCTATACAGAGCCACTCTGTCAACCACAAATCCCACTATAACTGGTCTCAGATCGAAACCGGACCTCCGCAGAGACAGGGAGTATGACACGGCCCCCAGCGCCATATTGATTTAAGAATAACACAGGAGTAAGGAAAGAAACCTGGCATTTGAAGTGCGTGTTAACATAAATGTTTTGTTTAAGTTACATAGCTTTTATTTCAGCTACAAACTGACACAGATTTATCACATGATAAAATTTCAGCACTTCTCAACGTGTTATGATTAACTTCGGTAACTTTGTGACTACACACTTTGTAGCATGTGTCATAACGATGTCTTTCTATGCACAAATCCCGCAATATGCTGGCTGTGCTGAATGTAAGGTATCTTCCCTACTAACAAGCGATTTTGAATGGCTTATGGTAATAAACTTTCGAAAAGCAGGCGGATTCCCTTAAGTTGAATTGTTTGAGGGCTGCATGACAACAGTATTGCTTCCACACATCCTGTAAGTAAATGTAAATTGGTATGCAATAACCAATTATACATAGAAGATCGGCGCATATGAATCTCTATGCACATACAGTATATCACATGCGTAAACACAAACTCTCTGTAAAACATTTGTGTATGCTAATAGCTACAAACATGGCGGCCGTGAGTGCGTCTGAGTTTGCGTGTAGTAATGTAACAAAGTTCTAATGTTTACTGCTGTAAAACGTAAAGTGAAACGTAAAACGATCAGTAATATATGTAAAGGAAAAATGTATAGTTTTTCCTAAACACACGAATGCTGGAAAATTTCAGAAGCTGCTGCTGCTTACCGGAACTCCTGCAAATCTCTCGATGTACAGAGAGCTTTATGCTATTCTTCTAAGGAAAGTAATATTTTTCGTTTATCTAGTTCAGCTGTCGGAAGCTGATATCCAAAATTTTATCAAAACTATAACTTTCTTTCTCTGTCGACGTAGTTATCATTTCTTTTCCTTCTTCTTCTTCCTTTATCTAAATCTTCTTTTTCTTCTTACTACTTGGGAACTTGCTGCCACTTTATCATTATTGTGTTCACCAATTTTAAAATCTTTCTTTCCATCTACTACTAATTCTTCCAAAATTTCTTCTGCCTTTTGCAATCATAAACGTATGCTACTTTCGAAGTTTTTCCTCGTACCTTATTTAGTTGCACAGTGTTTTGAATAGAAACATTTTTACCCATGCCACCATACTTTCTGCCTAAATATATCTCTCTGTTTATTTGTTGTTCTATCATACGGTTACGCTCAGCAGTGACCACAGAAATCTTATGTGTCCACAATATGTTGCCTACACTGAACTAAAAAGTATTACTGCAGCCTGACGTCCCTGATTACTGCACCTTAAATTATAATAGAAACGTACTTATTTAGAGAACAGCGATAATAATGCACCTTTTTTGACGTTCAGGTGACCGTGCATCGTGATTAATTCTTATAATAGAACCAACCAGAAGCACTAATTTCTCAAATTTATTTTGGGAATAAATTTGAGAAATCAGTGCATCTGGTTGGTTTTATTATAAGATTACTGCATCCTGAATTTTATGTTTTGCTGACCATGCATGCTGGTACGGCTCTGGGTAAATGACCAACTTGATGCACAATTACGTTACACAATACGTTAATTATTATAATCCTCTACATGTTTCGAGCACCTCTGTACTCATCACCATGAGGTCAAATTGCATTAATACAACATCTGGTATAGTATTCTCTGTAAGTGACCGTCCGGTGTGCAGGTTGAGAAGGAACTGTTCCTTCTCAACCTGCACACCGGACGGTCACTTACAGAGAATACTATACCAGATGCTGTATTAATACAATTAGACCTCCTGATGATGAGCACGGAGTTGCTCGAAACATGTAAATTTGATTATTGTAATAATAAACGTATTGTGTAACGTAATTGTGCATCAAGTTGGTCATTTGCCCAGAGCAATACTGCATCCTTTCTGCTCCGACGTTATATTCCACTACGAATATTTCTCTAAACAACACCGATCGGCTTCTCTCTTTAATAAAGAATCACTGCGCTTCTAAAGGTAGGAGGCCTATTTTTATGTACCTGTTACATTAAATTCATGACTTGAAGCATTATATTGTTGAAATAAATATAATTTATAAATTCTGAGTCTATTCCCAATTGTGTAACAAAAACACAAAACAGTTTCCTTGTTCGAGCAGAAAATTGTAGAAATTATTTTAAATAAACCTAAATATTCGAATAAGTTACTCAGACTTCTGGGCATTAAGCACTTTCGAGATAATCCGTGTGACATTCAAACCCTCCCAATTATCCACTCAATACCCCCAAACAATTAAGACATACGTACAGTACAATAGTTCCGTTCGAATGTTCTTTTTTCAGTGTGTGCGTGTGTGTGTGTGTGTGTGTGTGTGAGAGTGATGTAATAGTTCACTAAAATTTCAAACATATTATAAATTTAAGTACTTCTAACACCACAGCCTGGCTACATTTGCATCGTACCTGCAAATTAAATCCTGAAACATCGTACAAACCGCACTAAACCGCGATCCACGGAGACTTCTCTCCGTTCTCGCTGCTCAGGTTTTCGGTTGTGGCCGAAATATTGGTACAGTTGCCACTTAACTCTGTAAGTCACAGTCGATAGTATATGTATTAGTTACTCGAATACGCAGAAACTCTGCATTTTACACACAGGGATTATTACAGGGGTGCTGATAAGTCCTTAGTCCGACCAGGAAGGAAACAACCTCGAAAGCATGTCATGGACTCGCGTTATTTCTACAACATCGAGACGCGAGCTATCATCAAGTTTTTTTTCCCTGCAAGGCAAGGCGTCGAAGGAAATTCACGCAATTCTGACAGAAACATTGGCTTGTTTCCTTCCTGGTCGGGCTAAGGACTTATCAGCACACCTGTAATTTTGTTTTCCAGAAACTTCAGAATAAACAGGGGTTACGCTCCTAAACTGATTGGTCCATGTTACCTTTTGAATTAAACCGTGATGTTATTTATACAAATGTTAAACTTCGAATAGTTAATGTAGTTTGAATGACGGAAAGAATATTTCCTAATGTAGCATAAAATAATTAGTTTTCTACAGCCGAAATTTTTGAGCACAGCGGATTGCGGTCGAAGTATAAGAAGTCGCAATGGCGCTTGAAGATAAGTTGTAAATCAAGAAAAGAGCAGTTTTGGCTCTGCTTGCTGATTGCTACAGAGTACAGTTTTAATTAAGCTTTCTGTCAATTATGTGAAACTGCAGATTAAAACATTTAGAACTATTTTCTCTGCACATTGTTTGGTATGGTCAAGAAATTCAGTCTCTCGCCTTCACAGAAGTTGTGGTTGGAGGCTTCAGCGTATCCAGCAGCTGTAGCGGGCTCTCTGAACGGTAATACATGCGGCTTATATTCGGAAAATATCCAATTCGGTACCTCGCAAAATTCATGTTGCCTTCTTCAGTATGCCACATAGCCGGCTTTTCTTATTTTCATTTCATTTTTTACAGCTCATCATAGATGCAATCATATTCGAAATCACATAATTCCTACAAGCGATAGATCGATGAATATTTATTAGTTATATGACGGCAGAGTCGAATGCCTGTTCCGACCTTTAACCAGCTCAGTCTTTCCTTCCTGGTTTTGAGTTGGTTCTCGTGTCGACAGATTTAGTCCCCTCTTGCAAGACATCTCTGTCTTTAGTATGAACTAGTCTGCATTTCCACTCCACTGCTCCGAGCCCAGTTCTCATAGATGCCGTTGCAGATACAGCTAGAAGAAGAATGTTCTATCTGCCATATCACTGTTAATGATGATCTTAGTATGCATTTCATATGGCGAAGTGAACCTTAGCGACTTAGGGTTTTGGGATGGGCCTTGGAGCCGCGCTGAGAGCAACTCTGCAGGGTTCTCATTTTAATTCGCGTCACATTCACGCTGCATGCACAACTTGTAAATGAATGGAAGAGGCTGACGGAAAGGTTACTGCCACACTACATTCCTACACCACCGCAACCCACGGACCACCTTCCTCTACAAGAATGATCTAAGTTGCTGTTATGAATATTTTGTTACAGAACATATCGCATCTTAAGTGTGTGTTTTGTATGTGTGTGAAAAGACAGGAGGTCGGTATCGTTAAACCTTTAAAGCCTACTGGCTAGTGTATAAAACACCAGGTTTGGCGCTAAAACATCTGAATTACGTCCACAAAACATATTTACGTTTTCCGTAGAATTCTTGCAGTCAAGAACTACTATCTACGTGAACAACAACGCTCTTGGATTGGTCTTTGGACTTTCAAATAGAAGTACGCCGTGTTTTCTATGAGGTACAAAATGAATACAAATGCAAACGTATCTACAAGCAATTGTTTCTGTTCTCGCACGCGGGGTTCTAGCTACCGAGTCATGGGGATGTAACATAAATTCAACATTTTATGACATTCCTATCAGTAAGCCCGTCTGAGGGAGAAGAAGAGGTAGAAGCGATGTGATCAGATTGCACGCAGGCAGACTAGCAATTTATAATGGGAAATCTGTCGTACTGGCAAGCCTCGAAGGGTGAAGCTGGACAGAAAGGGGGAAGGAATTTGAAGAGACTACTGGAAGAATGAAGTCGGAATGGGCTAACGTTATTGAAGTGCAGGATATAATAGAGAGAGGTGCTTTATTTATCACAGGTGACGATTGCTAAGGTTAGGTCACGTCATTGCTAGACGAAAGAAATGTGAGTATCCGGCACTGGGGCAGCAAGCTATGGCAGGCTGACACAGCAGTACTCGGCAAGAAAGCTATCTCATTGTCATTATGTCCACAATAAATCCCGCACAGACTGTGCCACATGACAATGACGACACCGTCCAAAATGACATATGTGATGTCTTTTGTCCCTTCAGTAAACAAGGTATAATAAGACAGCTTAGTTTCATGATACAGCGTGAAGCTATCTTGCAATAACTGTTGGGAATAACACATGTATTGGGGGGGGGGGGCAAGGCTGCCAGGCTGCAGTGCCCAAAATGAAAATTTAAACAGCACAGATTATGTAGACAGGATATCAAAGGTTTTACGTTTATTTTACACAAACACACACACACACACATGTATATATATATATATATACATACATATATACACTCGCATATTTGAATACTTGCCGCTATGTGTTATACTTCCACTAGCTGTACTTTATAACGATATTACAGTGCGCACTAGTGCTACGAGGGGGTGCTGATCAGTCCTTAGCCCGACCTACTTCCCGATGTCGTACGACGGAATCGATAGTGTCTTTGGAAAGAGGGTCTATTCATGTGCCGAACTGCAAGTCTTTTCTTCTTACAGAGGCTGAAAGGAAGCATGTCACGCGACGCGCGCGATTTCAACAACACGGAGACGCGAGCTGTCATAAAGTGTTTTTTTTTTGCAAGGCAAGGCCCCGAAGGAAATTCACGCCATTCTGGCAGAAACATTAGGGGAACATGCACCATCGTGTGCCACCGTCAAAAACTGGGTGGCCCAGTTTAAACGTGGTGATTTTTTCACCTGTGATGCGCCTCGTCCTGGACGATCCAAAACAGTGACCACCCCGGAGATTATTGATCAAAATCATGAGCTAATCTTGTAAGACAGCCGGATTTCGGCTAAATCAATAACTGAGCAACTGGGCATCTCACGTGAGCGGGTTGGGTCCATCATTCATGAAGATTTGGACATGAGGAACCTCTCCGCAGAGTGGTTCCCGAAATGCCTGAACGCGGATCAAAAACGTCAACGGTGCCAATCGTCTGAGCAAATTTTGGAATTTTTTCGGCGCGATCCAAACAATTTTCTGTCGCGATTGGTGGCCATGGACGAAACCTGGTTATATCATTAGGATCCGGAGACAAAGCAACAATCAATGGAGTGGCGACATAGCAGCTTACCCCGACCCAAAAAATTCCGAGTGCAAAAATCCGCTGGAAAATTTCTCGCCACGATTTTTTGGGATCAAGACGGCATCCTTCTCACTGATTATTTTCCAAAGGGCCAAATTATCAACGCGGAGTATCACCCATCTCTGCTGGTGCAATTGAAGGACATTTTGAAGGAAAAACGCCGCGGGAAGATCACCAGGGGGTCTTGTTTATGTACGACAATGCCGCAAGTCACCGGGCACTCGCAACCCGGAAGAAACTGGCCTACCTGGGCTTCCATTTTCTTGATCACCCACCCTATTCTCTGGATCTGGCCCCGTCGGACTAACACCTGCTCCCTGGACGGAAAAAAGAATTGAAAAGTCGTCATTTTTTGTACGACGCGGAGGTCATTGCTGCCGCGGAGACCCAGTTGGACGGACAACTTTCTGATTTTTTTTTGAGTGGCTTGCAAAAGTTCGAGCAACGGGCTAAGATGTTTATTGAGCTTCGTGGGGAGTATGTTGAATAAATCCCAAGTTTGTTCGCGGAAGCTTGTTTCTTTCATGGTCGGGTAAAGGACTTATCAGCACCTCCTCGTATATACATTTTTTCTTCTGTCCTAAGTTCCCCTGATGGTGTCCCAGAAGGGTCGAAATATGTAGGAGAACTGATATGTATAATAATATTACAAAACAACCTAAAAGTGTATTTCGTTTGGCTTAAATAAGGCTAGTATTCAGTCCTTGTAAATTATTTCACATAAACATAATACAATTCTGGTCGCTTGGTATATTTTCCCTTATAAGTCACTATCTGTTACAAAGTGTATTATTTTATAAGGTAAATTTCTTCTACGATTTAATTAGAGAAGTTTTGGGTCATGAGGAGACCTAGGCGTAGATGGGTGGATATTATTAGGATGGATCTCCAGGAGGTGGGATGTGGGTATATGGACTGGATTCGGCTGGCCCAGGATAGAGACAGGTGGCGGACGATTGTGAGTGCGGTAATGAATGAACTTTCAGGTTCCGTGAAATGCGGGGAATTTCTTGACTATCTGCAAATCATTTAGCTTCTCAAGAAGGACTCTGCAACATGGAGTGAGTAAGTAAGTTGGGTCATGGAATATTAGTTATTCAGTTTTCCCACCTCATTAGCTTTAAAATAAATATTTGTTAATGATGACAGCAGAATTAATTAGAATGCTGTGAAAAGAAGTTAATCCGAGTTATGAAGCACCGAAACACACCCACATACCCACCCACCCACCAACACACACACACACACACACACACACACACACACACACACACA
>Ga0123354_10008403_pt1 | contig 15686 bp, 12 predicted proteins | sample TergutLab28metaG_2_FD_97872 | JGI IMG/M metagenome (GOLD analysis project Ga0123354, IMG submission 97872) | Labiotermes labralis P4 segment gut microbial communities from Petit-Saut dam, French Guiana - Lab288 P4 | ecosystem: Host-associated > Arthropoda: Insects > Digestive system > Gut ...
CTCGCGCAAACTCGTCGGCTACCAGCAAGACCAGCTTCCCACGACCCATCCGATCGTCGCGGACATCAAGGACCTGGCCGATGTCGAGGTCAATTTCGACATGATCACCTATGCCAAGGGCGCTTCGGTGCTCAAGCAACTGGTCGCTTGGGTCGGGCAGGACAGCTTCCTCAAAGGCGTCCATCAATACTTGGTGAAATACGCATGGGGCAATGCCACCTTGCATGACTTCCTCGACGAAGTCGGCGCTGCCTCCGGGCGGGATCTGAGCACATGGTCGAAGGTGTGGTTGGAGGAGGCCGGGGTGACCTTGTTGCGCCCTGTCACCGTTGAGCGTTCCGAGGGGGTGTACGAAAAGGTGTCCATCGCGCAGGAAATGCCGCCGGTGTATTCCCGCTTCTCATCGATCCCGCATCGCGACCTGCCCGCCATCGAGGTGAGCCCGTCGCTGAAGCCCCACCATATCTGTGTCGCCGGGTACGACTTCGGTGACGACGGGCTGACCCGGTCGTGGACGGTCGAGACTGATATCGATGCCGAACTGACTGAGGTGTCCGAGTTGGCAGGCAAGGTCATCCCCGACCTGCTGATCGTCAACGACGGCGATTTGACGTACGCCAAACTGCGCCTGGATGAAGCTGGGAGAAAGGCTGTGCCCAAACTGTTGTTCCACATCACCGACCCGCTGACCCGGGCTTTGGTCTGGGGATCTCTGTGGGACAGCGTCCGCGATGGGGAGATGCCGGCACGTGCGTACCTCGGGATCGTCCTGGCTGCTGTCAGCAGGGAGACCTCGTCGACGATGGTGCAATCGCTGTTGGCACGGCTGCGCCAGACAGTTCTGTTGTACGTGGCTGAGCCGTTCAGGGCAGAGACCCACGAAGACGCGGCGGCCAAACTTGTTGCTTTGGCGATGAGGGCCGATCCTGGGTCTGACCAGCAGCTTCAGTTCTTCAAGGCTTTCTCCGGGCTGGCGTGCAACCCCACGCAACTAGATTTCGTGGCGGAAGTGCTCGACGGGGTCTCAGAGGTCCCGGGCCTGGTGGTCGACACCGATGTGAGGTGGGCACTGCTGACGGACCTGGTTGCCGCCGGAAAGCGCGGTGCGGCCGATATCGACGCTGAACTGGCCCGGGATGACACCATGTCTGGCGCCGAAAAAGCCGCCGGAGCCAGGGCCGCGATCCCCACGCCCGAGGCTAAGCGGCAGGCGTGGCATGCCGGTGTGCACGACGATTCCTTGCCTAACGCCACCCAGCGCAATGTGCTGGCCGGGTTCGGCAAAGTCTCGGATCTGACGTTGTTGCGCCCGTTCGCCATCGAGTACTTCTCTCAGATCGAGGACAGTTGGCAGACGCGCACCCGCGAAATGGCCCAGAACATCGTCCAGATGCTCTACCCGACCCGTTCGGTCAACGATCCCGACCTCGACGTGCTCCAACTGACCGACCATTGGCTCGACCGCCTTGGTGCGCGCATGCCCGCCTTGCGCCGGCTCATCCTGGCTGCCCGGGAAGAAGTGGTGTGCGCCCAATTGGTGCAGAAAGTGGATGCGCAGGCGTAACCAGGCAGAGCCGCTCGCCGGGTCATCAAGTGGTCGATCCAGGCGGCGGTGGTCGGTCAGGATTGATGCTGGAGGTGGAGGTATCCGGCGTACGCCTGACCGAGGGACAGACCCCCGTCGTTGGACGGTACGACGTGATGCTGCACGGTTTCGTACCCCTTGCTGTGAAGTTCCCGGGTGAGGTCCCAGGCGAACAAACGGTTGGCGAACACTCCACCGGTCAGCCCGATGGGCCCAGGTGTCGCCGGGAGAGTGTCGATCGCGAGGGCCACCAGGCGTGCCAGACCGATGTGGAACGTGCGGGCGAGACAGGCGGTCGGTTCTCCGCGCGACTGTCCGACGACGAGCAGGTCCACTAACTGTTGCACAGTGCGCACCGGTGGGTGGTGATCGTGGGTGCAGCGCTCGGCCCAGGTCTGGAGTTCCATCGCGGCCTGGGCTTCGTACGTCACCAGGTGGCAGATGCCCAACAAGGATGCGACAGCGTCGAAGAGACGGCCTGTGCTGGAGGTCCGTACCACGCCAACCTGGCTGTGTAACTGGGAGGTGACTAGGGCCATCTCCTCGGCGGTCGGCTGTCCCGTGGCAAGGGGCACGACACCTGTCCCATGTCGATCATCGCGTTCAGGCAGGGACTGTGGATCACTGATCGGTTGATGCGTCGCCTGGTCAACGGGCTGGGAAGCGGACCACGCACGAATCTGGCCCGGATCCACGTCATCTTCCCACATCAGACCCATGGCTGATTTCCACGGATGCCGGACGGCTGAGTCACCGCCGGGCAGCCAGAAGCCGGGCAGGTGCCACAGGCGGTCGTACGACAGGGGATCCTCGCCAAGACGCAGGACTTCTCCACCCCAGATCGTGCCATCGTCGCCGTACCCGGTGCCGTCGAGGACGATGCAGGTCCATGGCCCTGACACTCCTGCTTCGGCCATGAGTGACAGGGCATGGGCGTGATGATGCTGGACCTCAAGGACGGGCACGCCGTCGCGCTCGGCCCGGCGCAGTCCCCAGGAGTGCGTGAAATAACCAGGATGCTTGTCGACGACGATCAGTTCCGGGGTGCGGCGATGGGCGTCGAGCATCTGCGCCACACTCTTTTCGTACGCCTTCTGTGTCTCCCAAGAGCCCATGTCGCCGATGTGGGCGCTGAGGAAAGCCATGCCGTCGCGGGTCAATGCGAAGGTGTTCTTCAGTTCCGCCCCGACCGCCAAGACGCAATGGTCAGCGTCCGATAGGAAGACGGGCAGAGGTGCGTAGCCCCGGCTGCGGCGGATCGGACGGGTCTGGTTGCCGTCGGCCATCACCACCGAGTCCTCCACGGGGACATGAATTCCCCGGTCGTGTAGCAGAAAGGCGTCGACGATGCCCGACAGGTCCTTGTACGCGTCCTCATTGAGGTAGGTCAGCGGCTTGGACGACGAGTTGGCACTTGTTGCCACCAGAACATCGGTCTCGTCGAGCAGAAGCCGGTGCACCGGGGCGTACGGCAGCATCACCCCGATATCGTCCAGTCCCGGAGCCACGCTGGACGCCAGATCGTAGCCAGCGCCCATGGGAGCCAGCACAATGGGGGCTTCGCGACCGGTCAGCACCCGCGTCTGCGCCTCATCCAGGTCGGCGATCGACTCGGCTGTGGTCAGACAACCGGCCATGACTGCCAAGGGTTTCCCCGGGCGACGCTTGCGTGTTCGCAAGGTGGCCACCGCCTGCTCATTGCGAGCGTCACACATCAGTGTGAATCCGCCAATCCCTTTGACCGCCAGGATTTTTCCTTGTCGAAGCAGGGTTCGTGCGGTCTGGATGGTGCTGGCGATCTGGGTCCGGGGGTCGATGGGGGCGTTGTCTGCCTGCCCGAGTTGCCTGGTGTCGGCAGGTCCCGGTGGCTGTCCGCGTACGCTCGACAACTTATCATGTCCTGACCCGCTGAAACTCTGCTCTGGTACCACCTGGCCCTCGGTGGATTCGGGGTTAACGATCTCCAGCCACAAGTGTGGGCCGCAGTCGAAGCACGAGATCGGTTGTGCGTGGTACCGGCGGTCCGAGGGGTTCTCGTACTCCTGGCGGCAGGCGTCGCACATGGGGAATTCGGCCATCGTCGTGAGGGGTCGGTCGTACGGCACATCGCGGATGATGGACAGACGCGGGCCGCAGTTGGTGCACGTCGTGAAGGGATAGCCGTACCGCCGATTTCCGGGGTCGGTCATGTCGGCCAGACAGTCGTCGCACACCGCCCCATCGGCCGGGATCAGCGTGATCGCTCCTGCCGCCCGGCGCGAGGCGACGATCCGAAAACTCGTCTCTGACGGAACCGTCGCAACCTCGGCTTGACGTGACGAGACGATGCTCGCCATCGGCGGAATATCGGTCACCACGGCCCGGCAAAAGGCGTCGACATCCTCCGGGAGTCCCTGGACTTCGATGAACACAGAATTATCATCGTTCCCGCACAACCCCGTGACCGGATAGCCCGACGCGATCCTGACCACATTGGGCCGGAACCCGACTCCTTGCACCACTCCCGTGATGCTCACTACCCGTCGGATCATGATTCCTTTCGATCGTTGCGTGGGATGTCAGTCTAGATCGACGCATCGCCCCTCACGAATTGTCCACCGGAGCGACACAACACCATGATTGATTGCCAGATGTTCCTGGTGCGCCGCGGAAGGCAAGGATGGTGGGCTGGTCCCGACCGATGACAACGCAGGACGCGCAGTAGCCATGAATCGGTGCATCCGGGTTCTCGTCCGTGCATCGGCAGACGTGTTTTCGCAGGGGACATCCTTGGCCGAACTGCTTATACTAAGTTCTAGTCCCTCCGCGGGCAGACCTGACAGATCGTGCCGGCGGGGAAGTATTCTCAACACGTCGCATGCAGAGGAGGAACCTGATGGGGCGTTTTCATCGCCATGACGACGGTACGATCCATGAACACAGCCACGACGAGATCGGGCACGACCACCCCTTTGACAGGGGAGAACATACTCACACTATGGACGATGAGCACCATGAACCAGTCGTCAGCCAGGACGAGTCCCGGGCCGAGCTGATCGGCGATCACGCCGGATACGAAACCGGTTTTGAGCGCATCGACGTCCTGGAGCGGATCTTCGACGAGAATGACCGGGCAGCCGCGGCCAACCGGGCCAAACTGGACGCCGCCGGGGTCGTCGCGGTCAACCTGATGAGTTCCCCGGGTGCAGGCAAGACCACATTGTTGGCGAGGACTCTGGCCGCCCTTCAGGGCAGGGTACGCTGCGGCATCATCGAAGGTGACATCGAAACATCGATCGACGCCGACCGCCTGCGTGGCCTTTCAGCCCAGATATCCCTGCTCAACACCGGTGACGGTTTTGGCGGAGAATGCCATCTGGATGCGCCCATGGTCGCTCACGCCCTGACCCGGCTGGACCTGGATTCCCTCGACCTGCTGCTGATCGAGAACGTCGGCAACCTCGTGTGTCCAGCCGAGTTCGATGTCGGTGCCCATCGCCGCGCCATGATCGCCTCGGTGCCCGAGGGGGAGGACAAGCCCCTGAAATACCCTGTGATGTTCCGCAGTGTCGACGCCGTCGTGGTGAACAAGGTCGACCTCCTCGCGTACCTGGATTTCGATATGGGACTGTTCTTGGCCAACATCAAGGCTGTCAATCCGGGGGCGACGGTCATCTTGCTCAGTGCCAAAACTGGCGAAGGCGTGGATCAATGGCTTGACTGGGTCAGTCAACCGGTGCCGGTGAGTGTGTGAGAGAACACTTGTCAACGGCCCGGCGGCCACCTAGACTGACGTGAATTCCGTCGTTCGGGTCAGCGACCGGACCAACGGCGTGTACGGGACTCGTGTCCGCGGATGGCAGGGATGAAAGAGAACGGATGTTGATGTGGCTGGCGATGTGGGACTGAGCCCAACGCGCAACAGCACCGTCACCCTGGAGACATCCAGGAGACGAAGTGTGGCGGCGATGGTTGCGATCATCGTCGGTCTGCACGTCGTGGGCTGGGGAATCCTGATCGCACTGATGGCCACACACCGCTTCACCGGTGCGGCTGGATCGGTCTTCGGCCTGGGTCTCGGGGTCACCGTGTACGCGCTGGGCCTGAGGCACGCATTCGACGCCGACCACATCGCCGCCATCGACAACACCACCCGCAAGCTGGTCCAGGACGGGCAGCGCCCCTTGTCAGTGGGGCTTTGGTTCTCGCTGGGGCATTCGACGGTTGTGTTCGTGGTGTGCTTGCTGTTGGCAGCAGGGGTACGGGCCCTGTCCGATCAACTCGGCGACGGATCGCGGCTGCGAGCCTGGCTCGGCACCTTTGGACTGGTCGTGTCCGCCACCTTCCTCATCGCTTTGGCGATCATCAACCTGGGGTCGTTCATCTCCACCAGTGCGCTGGTCCGCAAGGCTCGTGCCGGCGATGAGATCGACGAGGCCCACCTGGCCACCAGCGGGGTTCTGACCCGTCTGGTCGGTCGCCGGATCACCGCGATCCGCAAGCCATGGCACATTTATCCGGTTGGCATCTTGTTCGGTCTCGGGTTCGACACCGCCAGTGAAGTCGCCCTCCTGGCTCTGACAACCGGTGCAGCCGCACTGGCCTTGCCGTGGTACGCCATCTTGTCCCTCCCGCTGATCTTTGCCGCCGGCATGAGTCTGTTCGACTCCGTGGACGGCGCCTTCATGAACCATGTCTACCGCTGGGCCTTCGATCAGCCTGCTCGCAAGCTGTACTACAACCTGGTCGTCACCGGCATCTCGATTGTTTTCGCCCTGGGCATCGGCATCGTGGAAATCTCCTCGTTGCTGGTCAATGCCTGGAAGGTTACCTCAGGTCCGCTGGCCTGGGTGGGCGGCGTCGACATGACCTGGGTCGGTTTCATCTTGGTCGCCTTGTTCGCCACAGTGGCATTGATCGTCTTTCTCCTCTCGCGACGACGGACCCCGGCTGGTCCCAAGCCAGATGAGACGCCGACGTCGCGTGAGACGGCGTGAGGATGGTCCGGTCAGGACACTCTGAAACCTGTCATGCTGGCAAGTTTTCTTGTGAATCGATGTGTCCGCTGTTCGCGGCGGTGAGCCAGCAGAGACACGTCCTTGTTCAGTGATCGCCGGTGTGGGAAGCCCTCGACGTCAGGCTGCTCGGATTTGGAGGACGGCAAGCAGGACCGCTGTCCAGTGGCTGGCCGCTGCGATCACCGTACAAGAATGAAAGACCTCGTGGAAACCGAACCAGGTGGGCGACGGGTTGGGCCACTTGCGGGAATAGATCAGAGCGCCGACGGAGTAGAACACACCGCCCACCAAGATCAGGATGACGATGGCTGGTCTGCCGAGCCCCCAGAACTGGGGCAACCACCAGATGGCGGCCCAGCCCATGACGACATACATGACGGTGTAGAGCCAGCGCGGCGCCGATAGCCACAGGACGCGGAAGAGGACTCCCGCCGCGGCCAGGCCCCAGATCAGCGATAGCAGGACCACGCGCGAGGCCCCGGTCAGCAGCATGGCAGCCAGAGGCGTGTACGTCCCGGCAACGAACAAGTAGATGTTGGAATGATCGACCCGCCTGAGGACGGCTTTCACTGTGGTCGTCCACCGCCCGATGTGGTAGGTCGCCGAATTGGCGAAGAGCAGGACGGCACAACCTAGGTAGATGGCCAGTGAGGCTTTGGCCACACCGCCGGGAGCCACGCAAATCAGAACAATGATCCCGGCGGTGATGAGGGGCACGGTGCCAGCATGCAGCCAGCCGCGCAGCTTGGGTTTGAGGTCCGTGAGCGTGTCGTGAGTGATGGCCGCGGTGTCGCCAGGGCCCGCCAACGCAGGGTCCTGGTCGGGAATGACGTCCGGGGTTCCCATGTCGCTCCTTACCTAGGAAACCAAACTTACGGTTCCGTAGGTAGTCTACCGCGCTGCACGCTGTCAGCCCAGACCCGAATGCACCGATTGCTGGCGTCGCGAGCGACACTGTGGGGGTGCGATGGGTCGGCGGGTGGTGTGAGGGCAGACTGGACGTGAAGTTGAGCGCCGACCGACGAGCCAGCGTGCCTCCACAGGGTCGCGCAGCAGCCATGAATCGGTGCATTCGGGCCAGACCCCAAGTGTTTTGGTGATGGCACCAGGGCGCCCATCTGGTGTTGCGGAGTAGCAATGGATCGGTGGATTCAGGATAAGGTTGTGATTCGTGGGAATCAGCGAGGAACTGGCGAAGCTCGGCAACCGAATGCGTCCGTCCGGGCTGCTGTATTCGACCTATGAACGTAACTTGCTGTCCCATCTGGACCGGAATCGCCTCCCGCACCATGTGGCGGTCATGGCTGACGGCAACCGCCGCTGGGCCCGGCTGAATGCTCCCGGGGAGACCCTGGTAGCCGGGTACGAAGCAGGTGCGGCCAAGTTGAAGGAATTCGTCTCCTGGTGCGATGAGGTCGGCATTCGGATCGTCACCTTGTGGGTGCTGTCTCCGAACAATCTTGACCGGGGGCAAGAAGAGATCCTGCCCCTGCTCGACGTGATCGTCTCCTTGGTCGAGTCGCTGGCCCGCCAGGAGCGCTGGCAGATCCAGATTGTCGGAGCCCTCGACCTCCTTCCGGCCGAGACAGCTGATGCTTTGAGGGCGGCCAGCTCGGCCACGAGCCAGCGCGACGGGATCCACGTCAATGTGGCGGTGTCGTACGCCGGTCGCCAAGAGTTGCGTGACGCTTTCCGGTCCTTGCTGGCCGAGGAAGCGGACAAGGGCACAACCCTCGAACACCTCTCCCAGACCATCGAGATCGACATGATTTCCAGTCATCTGTATACGGCCGGGCAACCCGACCCAGACTTGATCATCCGTACATCAGGTGAACAAAGGTTGTCAGACTTCCTGATCTGGCAGTCGGCCCACTCCGAGTTCTATTTCTGCGAGGCACTGTGGCCAGACTTCCGTCGAGTGGATTTCCTGCGTGCCCTGCGTGCCTTCGCTCAACGCGAACGCCGTTTCGGGCGTTGAGTCGCTCACGCTGGGGCGTGGACAGTGTAAATGGCGTAGTCCATCTTGCGATTCAGACTTTCGATCTCGACGAGGCGCTCGGTGGCGTTCTGGTCGATGCTGGTCAGGTCGAACCAAAACTCTTTGGCCGGGCTTTGGGACCAGATCGCCATCCTGCCGCCGGGGTTGAGGTGCTCCAGGGAGGTCTTGATCCCCTCAGTGGTATATAAACTGGCATTGTCGGGATGGATGAGAAAATCGGGCCCGTTGTCGATGTCCAGGCAAATGCCGTCCCACGGGCCGAAGAGCCCGGGAATCGTGGGTTGTCCGCTGAGCAGTGTCGCTGCGTTGCCATGATGGATGGTCACGCGTGGGTCTGTCGCCACCCGGCCCAGTGTGGGTGTCAGTGCTTGGTGAGCCCATTCGATCAGGGGGCCGGACAGTTCGACGATATCGAGCCGGGTGGCACCCATGTCCAACAGGTGTGCGGCGGTGAAGCCCAATCCCAGACCACCCACCAAGACGTGGCCAGGCTGGGGGCCCAGAGCTTCAGCCAGGACGATCTCTGAGCCGGTACGGGCGGAATCCATCGCGAACACGCCGTTGATGATCAATTCGTCGTAAGCGGTATCCCCCGAATGCCGACGGCGCAAGATGATCTCGTACCCGTCCGCGTCACTGCGGGCGAGGTTGACCGTTTCTTCATGCATCTGTCTATGATGCACGTTGAGCATGGATGCGTCAACCAAGGACGAACGTGCTTCAGATCCCCTGAAAAGACAATTGAGCAATCTACTTGTCGGGTGGCGTCATGATTCTTGGTTGGCGGCTTCCACGGTCGCACGGGCATCTTGCAAGTAACGCTCGCACAAGTTCGCGAGTTGCTCTCCTCGTTTGAACAACTCCATGGATTCGGCCAGGGACTCCCCACCCGATTCCAGCCGGTTGACCACGGCGATCAACTCGTCTCTGGCTTGCTCGTAACTGAGTCCGGACAGATCTGGTTCCCCACTGTCGGTGTCCTCAGGTGTCTTGGGCTTTTGTGGCGCTGCCATGGCTCTCCTTTCTGGCGTCGGTCACCGTCATGGACAAGGTGCCGTCGCTGACTTGTGCTGTCAGGGCTGATCCGATCGCGACCTGCTCAGTCGACGAAATGGCATGCCCGTCGTCATCGATCAAGATGGCGTATCCCCGGGTGAGGACGCTCGTGGGACCCAGAGCGTGAATCATGGCGCTAGCCCGGCCGATCTGGGACGCTTCATGGTTCACTTTGTCCGAGAGTCCGCGGCCAAGCCTGTGGCGCACAGCGCTGACTTGTTCGGCGTACACATCGAACCGGGAGAGGGGGTTGCGCAGAACAGGGTGTCGCCTCAACTGCTCCAGGCCGGCCGACTGCGTGGAGACCAGTGAGATCAGGGCAGTTGCCAGACGTCCACGCGACCGGGTGATGTGTTCCAATTCAGCCATGGCGTCGGGAACGATCCTTTTGGCAGCATCGGTGGGTGTGGAAGCCCTCAGGTCGGCCACCAGATCGAGGATGGGGGTGTCGACTTCGTGGCCGATAGCGGAGACCACGGGAGTGTGTGCGGCGGAGACGCTGCGGACCAGAGCCTCGTCCGAAAAGGGCAGCAGGTCTTCGACCGACCCTCCGCCTCGGGCGATGACGATGACATCCACAGTGGGATCGGCGTCGAAGTCCGCGACTGCCTCCATGATGTGACCGGCAGACGAGGGTCCTTGCATCAGGCAGTACCGGATCAGGAGCCGGGCTTGAGGCCAACGCAAATGAACATTGACGACAACGTCACGTTCGGCGGCCGAGTTCTTCCCGGTGATCAGCCCGATTCCTTGCGGCAACACGGGCAGACGCCGTTTCAGGGCTGGATCGAAGAGCCCTTCGGCCTGGAGGAGGCGCTTGAGATGTTCGATCTGTGCCAGCAACTGGCCTTCACCTGTGGGGCGAAGATCGAAACACTCATAGCTCAAACGCCCAGTCTTCAGCCACACCGTCGGTTTCAGCTGGGCGGTCACCGCCATTCCCTCACTGACCGGACCCGCAGCGTCAAGCACAGCAGTGGACAAGGTGACTGAGACCGACACCTCTTGACTGGTGTCACGCAACGTCAGAAAATGGACCGTCCCGGTTTTCCGGCTGAGTTCGATGATCTGGGCCGACACCCAGATCATTCCCAGTCGTTCCACCCATCCCTTGACAGCAACAGCCACCTCGCGCAGAGGCACGGGGTGTTCAGGGCTGCTCGTCAATGCCATGGTGCCAACTCTAGCCAACCTTGGACGCCGTCATTTTCAATTCAGTGATTTCCTCATGCTTGCCGGCGGCTAGGAAGGGCACCTCAGCCGCCGTGGTGACCAACTCGGGGCTGGACAGCACGCGTGGACCGGTGGTGACGGGAGTTAGTTCTCCCATGGCGTCGTCGGACACTTTCAGGTCGCGGAGTTTCCGGGCTGAGACGAACACACGGCTCTCCAATGAGCCGATGGCTTCGTTGTAGGACCTGACCGAAGCGTCGAGGGATCTCCCCAGACGGTCGAAGTGCGAACCCATCTTGCCCAGCCTCTCGTAGAGCTCCCGTCCCAAGTCGCTGATCTGCTTGGCCGAATCAGCCAGTGTCTGTTGGGTCCACGCGTAGGCGATGGCCCGAAGTATGGTGATCAGTGTCGTCGGAGTGGCGAGCATGACATTCTTCTCAGCCGCGTGCTCGACCAACTCGGGGTCGTGTTCGAGCGCGGTGGCGAACAGCGAGTCGAGCGGCAAGAACAGGATGACGAATTCCGGTGTGGCCGAATCGGCTTTCCAGTAGGCTTTGGACGCCAACTGGTCGACGTGGGTGCGCACGTGTCTGGCAAAAGTGGCCAAATGCTGATCCCGGTCCGTCTCGGAGTCAGTCTGACTAGCATTCAGGAAGGCTTCGAGCGGGGTCTTGGCGTCGACATACACGAACTTGCCTCCAGCCAGATTGACCTTCAGGTCCGGGCGGATGACGGCCTGGTCGCGGGTGGTCTGTTCCTGGGTCGCGAAGTCGCAGTGTTCAACCATGCCGGCCAGTTCGACGACCCGTTTGAGATGGAGTTCTCCCCAGGTCCCTCGCACCTGTGGCTTGCGCAGGGCACTGACAAGGGAAGCTGTCTCCCGTTGCAGTTGCTCGGAACTGAGTTGGACCGACCGGACATGGTTGGCCATGTCCGTGGACAGACGCACCCGGTCCTTTTCGATCTGAGTCAGACGGGCCTCCAGCTTGTCCAGACTGTGCTGAACCGGGGTCATCAACTGTTGTGTGGCTTGGAGTCGCTGCGTCGCCGAGGCCTCGATCGTCTTGGTCTGCCGGTCCAGAGCTTCGTCCGACAGGGATCGGTACGAGGCCAGCATCGCCTCTCGCTCCCGTCGCAGTTCGGCGGTCTGTTCGAGGGCCGCGTCCCGGGTGGCTTCCGCGCGGGCGGTCCTGGCCTCCCCTCGGGCTGACATCACGAGGTGACAGGCCACCCAGCCGAGGACGATTCCTGCCAGAAGCGCGATGAGAATCCATATCGTGTCGTTCATGGTTTCACCCTGTCACAGACCTCGGACATTTTTCCCCCAGCTCCGACAAGCTAGGGAAATCAACAGGTAAGGCTCAAGCATCTCAGCTTGTCAAAGTACTAAAAATGGCGTCCATCCAAGAGCTATCACGTCCAAGAGTCGTCAGGCGCAGGCTGCCGCTGTGTTCAAGATGTCGCCACTGACCCGCTGTCGTCGCGCAGCCTGTCACCGCCAGTAGCTCCCCCCAGCGAACTTACTGCCGCACTGCCCGATACTGCCGGATGAGCGCCTGGGTGGACGCGTCTTGCCTTGCCAGGGCCTCCTCATGGCCGCGGATGGCTGGAGCGATCTCCAGAGCCAACTGCTTGCCGAGCTCCACACCCCACTGGTCGAAGGAGTCGATGCCCCAGATGACGCCCTCGACGAAGGTGATGTGCTCATACAAGGCGATCAGTTGTCCGACCACGCTGGGAGTCAGCGCCGGCGCCAGAATCGTGGTCGTGGGGCGGTTCCCCGGGAAGATCCGATGGGGGATCAGCTCGTCAGCCGTGCCCTCCGCTCGTACTTCCTCCTCTGTCTTGCCGAAAGCCAGCGCACGAGTCTGGGCGAAACAGTTGGCCAACAGGAGTTCATGGACGTCGCCCCCCTGATCCTGGAGGGGGTGAGCGGGAGTTGCGATCGCGATGAAGTCGGCGGGCACGATCTGGGTGCCTTGGTGGAGCAGCTGATAGAAGGCATGTTGTCCATTGGTCCCTGGTTCTCCCCAGAAAATCTCGCCGGTGTCAGTACGCACGGGACTGCCGTCCAGCCGTACCCGCTTGCCGTTGGACTCCATTGTCAATTGCTGCAGATAGGCCGCGAACCGGTGCAGATATTGGGAGTACGGCAGCACAGCATGGCTAGTCAGACCAAGGAAGTCGCGGTACCAAATGTTCAGCATCGCCATCAGGACGGGCACATTGCGGCTCAACGGTTCCGTACGGAAATGCTCGTCGATCAGGTGGAATCCAGACAAGAACTCCGCGAAAGCCTCTGGCCCGAGCGCCACGGCGAGGATCGTCCCGACCGCTGAATCGACGGAGTAGCGCCCGCCAACCCAGTCCCAGAAACCGAAGGCGTTGGCAGGATCGATCCCGAAGGCCTCCACCCGGTCCACCGCCGTGGAGACCGCCACGAAATGCTGCGACACGGCGCCGTTCAGACTGTCGGGGGAGTTCCCGATCGCCCCGCGAGCCTGAAGACCGTCCCACAACCACTGCCGCCCCAGCCGGGCATTCGTGAGGGTCTCCAAGGTCGTGAAGGTCTTGGAGACAACGATGAACAACGTCGTCTCCGGGTCCAGATCGTGAGTCTTTTCGGCGATGTCGGTCGGGTCGATGTTGGACACAAAACGGCAAGTCAAGCTGGGCTGGACAGAGGGCTTGAGGGCCTCATAGACCATCGCCGGGCCGAGGTCGGATCCCCCGATGCCAATATTGACCACAGTACGGATCCTGCGACCGGTCGCGCCGACCCACTGACCCGAGCGCACGCGGCGCGCGAATTCGTACATCTTGTCGAGCACACCGTGCACCTGCCCAACCACGTCGACTCCGTCCACGATGAGACGGTCACCGCGCGGACGCCGCAAAGCCGTGTGGAGGACGGACCGGTTTTCCGTGGTGTTGATCCGCTCACCGGCGAACATCGAGTCTCTTCTGACAGTGACGTCCATTTGAGACGCCAGGTCGACCAAGGCGTTTGTGACCATGGGCGTGGTAAGGTTCTTCGGCAGATCGACATGAAGATCGCCCGCTGTGAAGCTGAGTGACGCGACGCGATCCGGGTCAGAGGCGAACCAGCCGCGCAGATCAGGGTCGAAGGAGCGACTAAGATCAGTGAGGTGACTCCATGCGGATGTCGTGGTGGCGTTGAGGATGCTCATAACCCCACTGTAGTGTGTTTCCTCGGGTAGGAGGATGGGAGTGCATGCACTGATCGCCACCCACGCAGACCGCTATAGCGCGACCAGGAGGCAGGCGTGAGGCAAACGATAGTTGGTTGGATCCTTCGCGGGATCGCCGTTGTCGTCGTCGGCGTCACCGGCCTCGCGGCTCCGGTTCTGGCGGTCGCCGACACAGTGAACACCCAAGTGGAGGTCAACACCCGTACCATGGAGACGACCATCTTCGTGACAGGTACGGTGCAGACGACCGACGGACAGGGCGTCGTCGGTGCAGCGGTCACCATCTATATGGACAGCCTCAGTCAGGGGACCGCGATCACGCTGGACGGAGGCTCGTACACGTACACGATCCTTCAGGCGGCATCGGGCAGCCACAACGTCCAGGTGGTGTACCCCGGGGACAGCCGCTATGGAGCCAGTACGGGCAACAGTCACGTCGCCATTGGAGGTACACTGACCGATCCCACCCGCAGTTCGTCGTCCCAGAGGGGCACCACGTTGACCGTCGCCCTTGACCCCACCCAGGCCTATTCCGGGGATTCGGTCTCGATCACCGGTTCGTTGACATCGAACGGCAGTCCGGTGGCATCTAGTCTTGTCTCGCTCAGCGTCGATTACGGACAGGTCGCCTCCCCTGTGGGCACAGGCTCAGATGGCACCTATCAGACGATCATGGCTCTGCCAGACGGGGACACATTCCCATCCACTTTCACGGTGACAGTCTCGTTCAGCGGGGACGACGTCTACAACTCGTCGAGTGCCCAAGCCTCGGGGTCGATCGCCGCCCAACCGACTCCGGTGGCCACGACTGAGCCATCCCCGGATCCAACTTCTTCGTCCACGTCGACTGCCACCTCACAGGCAACTCCGCTGCCCACAGCGACACAGTCGGGTTCGAACTCCGGCAACACTGCTTTGCGGGTCGTGGGCGTCGTGTTCTTTTCCGTCGCTCTGATCGCGGTGGGCACGCTGGTCGCCCTCGGCCTGATCTCCCATTCCCACAAGCGGCTCGCCCGAGACGAGAGACGCGGTTTCGGCACAGATTTCGGCAAGGCAAGATAAGCCGACTTGCTGGCATACCGTGCGTCCTGACGATAGCGTCAATCATTGAGATCGCATATCCACAATGTGACACGTAAGGGTGAGACAGGTAAACTATGCCCTCGGTGCACCCGCGCCATACTCTCCTGCCACGGGACCTTCCTGTGGCCGACAGTCCAGAGGAGACCCCGCGAATGCGTAGCTATGAAATCATGATCATCCTCGATCCCGAGGTTGATGATCGTCAGGTCCAAGGCATCGTCGACAACCATTTGAAGCCAGTCGCCAAGGCCGGCGGAGTGGTCGCCAACATCGACATCATGGGTCGTCGCCGTTTTGCGTACGAGATCAAGAAGAAGTCCGAAGGGACCTACATCGTCGTCAATCTCGACGCCGAACCTGCCGTTGTCAAGGAACTCGACCGTCGTCTGGGCATCGATGAGAAGGTGCTGCGGGCCAAGGTCTTCCGTCCCGAATCCAAGTGACTCAAAAAATTGTCTGAGGGCTTGGATAACGTAGAGTCACACACTTGACACAAGGACGAAAATGGCAGGCGAAACAGTTATTACCATCGTCGGTAACTTGACCGGCGATCCCGAGTTGCGGTTCACCCCTTCGGGGGC
>Ga0123354_10008404_pt1 | contig 15685 bp, 9 predicted proteins | sample TergutLab28metaG_2_FD_97872 | JGI IMG/M metagenome (GOLD analysis project Ga0123354, IMG submission 97872) | Labiotermes labralis P4 segment gut microbial communities from Petit-Saut dam, French Guiana - Lab288 P4 | ecosystem: Host-associated > Arthropoda: Insects > Digestive system > Gut ...
AAACTCCACCCTATGTTTCCTCCCCTTTCCCCAAGGAAAAGTTTTTTGGCTCACATCTTTCCGTTTCCCCCCCCCCCCTCCCCCTGTTACAGCAGTAGTACACGGTCTTGTTCTCCTGATGATTGGCATAGTGATGCCCGAAACCTGTTGAGATAGAAGTTTGATAATAATCATCAGATTAGTTGCATCTTGTTGGTTTATCTCTCGTCTCCCTACTAAACTCCTAGAAGTGTTTGCCAGAGAAGCAACAACCATTGCAAGTAATGGCACACTGCGAGAGATTTAACAACTTAATTTTTCCTTCTTTATCCTAACTTGTTGGTTTATTGTGAATGGTATTATACCGTTTTGCTAATAAGACCAGCTGCCTAGTTTAACTCCGACCACAAACTATGTGAGACTGCTCTTGTACGAGATTTTCAGAATGCCATTTCATTAGCTGTTTACATATGTATCAGATGTAGCTTGTTATAGAACCTGCTTTAAAAAATAAATGTCTTGGTAGAACATGTGAGGTGAAAGTAATTAACTTTTACTGGATGATCTGGCCCTAAAGTGGTAAAGAAAATGCATACTGTGCCCACAGATAAAAAAAGTTTCAAGACCCCTGGCCTGGAACATCAACAGAACATGGCTGGCATCAGAAGTACAAAGATAAAGTAATATTTATTCAAACACAACATATAGATATAATCAATAATACATAGTTGGCAACATGTTTCAGTTCTAGCGAACCATCTTCAGGCCAATTCTTAACATATAGACATGGTGCATTCAGTGAGTGCACACTCCCTGAATGCACCATTTTTGTATGTTAAGAAATGGCCTGAAGATGGTTTGCTAGAACCAAAACATGTTGCCAACTATATATTAATGATAATATGTGTGTGTGTGTGTGTGTATATATATATATATATATGTTGTTTGACTGAAAAAAATGTTACTTTATCAGTTATGTAACACGATGGGATGGCTGCTATTAAAAAAAAATTCAGAACTACTGCTTGTTTAGAATGGCTTATGTGTGTAGTTGTTTTGCAGTTATGTGTTAAGAATAATCACACATGTTTACCACATGAGCTATAGTTGTTTATATAATTGCTTAGCGCGGTTTTAACTAGAACCTTTGTATCTGGCTGAATATTTTGCTGAGTGAGTTATCCCAGCAGATGATAAAAAAATTTTATAATCTGAAGGCATCCATTTGTGTTCAAGGTGTTTATCCAGTACACATCTTGAAATCACTGTTACTCTTTTCGTATTTTAAAACAGCTGCAGTTAATTTTGGCTAGGAATGGCATGCCACATCTCAGCTTGTGGTTGTTTGTCACCTCAACTGTTTAGTCTTCTTTCCTATATGTGAAATATTTGCATTTGAGATATTCTTGGTATTCTCTGTACTCATTCTCTTGTTCTGTGTGTTGGTAGATGTAAGTGCATGCATTTGTATATGCACCAGCACATATAAATCTACTGTGTTAGTTGGCTATTTCCTCAAAAGTTTTGCAGCTTTGAACATGTACTGCCCAGTCATCTGTCTTTGTTTGGAAATGAATGAAAATGTTATGGTGTTTAATGAATGTGTTTTAAATGTGCCAAGATATGTTAGCAACCAGAAGAGTCCCTTTAGAGTTGTGTTGCCCAGCACTGTAGAGTACACTTTTCTAATGATTCAGTAATATACCTTTGAAATCGAACAGTTACTGACATGTTAAGCATAATATTCAAAAAATTTCTTGGCGTATAATAATGCAGATACATTGTTAAAGGTCCCCATCCATTTTGTACAAAGACAAAGTTTATAACTTAGGAACTACTACTCAGATTTTACAGTACTGACAGAGAAGTGTTGCATCTATTCATGCCTACTGGCTGCATATGACATCAGGCTCCATCGATTGCTTACTGATGTGCCAGTGTTCTTGTTAATCACTCTCTTTTAACATTACAAATCAGATGTTTCTTATCAGAATTTATGGTTGCTGTTGTTGACATTGTACATTAGATCAGCAGTTCTCAACCTTTTGTGGGTTGTCACAGTGTTCAGAACCATTAAGTTATTATGAATCATAAGTTCATGCATTTGTGAAACTGACTGCAAACACATCACAAACCGTATGTGAGATACTGTAGTACATGTTACACTGACTGGTCATTATTACTAATAAAAGGTAAAGTGATCCCATTACAGCCCCGATGTGGCCCAGAGGGTGGGTAGAGGTATAGCTCTACTCTTACATGACCGTGGCACTAAAAGGGGATGAGTGGTCAACAGCACGCCCCGGCTGCACTTTACCCCTGAGAAAGACCTGGTACCCATTGTACAGGAGGCTGGGTAGGCCCCAGGGCTGGTCTGGATGGGTGGAAAATCTCACCCCCACCAAGATTCAATTCTGGACCGTCCAGCCCATAGTGAATCGCTATTCCAACTGAGCTACCCGGCCCACCATTATTACTAATACTTTGTTAAAAAGTCACTAATCATGCATGAGAACTAAGTTCTAAATTTTCTTAAATGTTTCATCATCCCCCACCTTGCAGTGTGTAATCTTATATTTCCTTATGTAACCACCAGAAAGGGATCGTGCTCTAATTCAGGAGTGCACAGAGTTTTTAAATGCATTCTTCAGCATCATACATCTCTGCGCATAGAGTCTGGTTTACATCTGAGATATGCATAGGAGTGTAATTTATGAGTGTTATCATCTGGGATATGACATGTTGTAGCTTTGTAAATGGTTACCAGCCTTTTAGAGGAAACCGTTGCCTCAGTTTTTAAGGTATAAGGTGACATGCACAGAACAGTCACTTCCACTAAATGAGACAAAAGTAAGACTCTGAAATTTTGGCAGTTCAGCCACCCCACTCGGACATCATCACCCAAAACAGTCAACATTTCTCACTTCTTCTTTTTTTTATCTTGCATTCTGTGCCTTATTGTACCTGCATATTCTGTATCAGTTAACAGTTACAAACTTGGTGCCACTGTGAAGCGGTAAAATATTTTTCATTTATTTTCCTCATCTTCTTCTTGAGCTGCCATTTTTTAAAGAAAAACACTGATTATTTAATTTTAAGTTATACCATGTAGTAGTTTGGTTAGTATGCAGCTGCAGAAGTGCAAAGTGAAATTCCTGTTGACAGATTAAATTGCAGCCAGTGTCCTGTGCTGAACTATCTGCACATAGTGCAGACACACGTACAGACTTAATTTGGGGTAGTGCATCACTGACAAAAAAAATTGTAGAATTTTGAACGGTTGTGAATTCATTCAAAATTTATAATTTTCTCTGCCAGAAATTGGAGCAAGGAATACACATCCGCAGAAATCGCCAGCTCATCCCAAAGAAGTTGAGAACTGCTGATATAGACAGTGTATTGCTGAACGTTGAATTTACTTTGTGTTGTTTTGTTAATGGTAATTTAGACCTAGTGTTGAAACCTCTGTTTAGGTTGCTACACGCATCATGAAATTCCTGATTGACAACTTTGGGGTGAGCAATTTGTTTGGACGGGAGAATTACGAGTTCTATGCTCGGATCACTGGGCGGATTCTGAAGGTGGAAGAAGACTGGATATTTAGTTTCCGGTATCCTCCGGACACTCTTGTCTCTCGTGAGTATCTGCCAGTGACTCAACCGGTGGTGGCATGATCCAACATTTAGCAAGAACTAACACTGGAGGAACGTACACAAGTTGCCTTATAGCATGATCCAACATTTAGCAGGAACTAACACTGGAGGAACATTCACAAGTTGCCTTATAGCATGATCCAACATTTAGCAGGAACTAACACTGGAGGAACATTCACAAGTTGCCTTATAGCATGATCCCAAGTCATGATGCTGTAACCATCTTTCTTCAGACACACAGCAATGCAGAATGGGGAGTGACCTAAAGATCCATACAGACATACTAGAGTTTGAACTTTAGACATTTTCTTTCCACAGAAAAGGATCCATCTGAAAGTTCATGCTTACTCTGTAAAAGCAGAGTCTGTATTGAAATTTTATATTTCCATAATATGTATCAACTTCTAATGTGCACACATAGGCAGTGTACATTCCCTGTTTTCAGAAATGTAATGTGGCTGGAAGTACATACTGTGTATGTAGAAATAAGAAAGGTATGTCACTATGTTGAGCAGGTATACTTTTATAAAAATAAGAAGTGTTTTACGTATGCTGTTCATTTAAAGATTTTGTCCACATTTTATATTTTGTTGACCTGCATCCCTGTCTGTCTCAAGTGAAGCCAACTAGGTGCACACTGCTTCTTAGTATATTTATTTCAACTTCTGTACATGTTTTGGGCATCTGTGTGCCCATCATCAGGAGAACTTAGTGTATCTATGCGACACTGGTATTTTTCACTCTGTATGGGTGGCTGTCTGGTCTGCTGGTTGGGATGAGACTCGTCCCAACCAGCAGACCAGACAACCATGTTGCAGGCTTCAGCCTGCAACACGGATACCACCACAACCCAACCACACCAAAACACCAACACACATCGAACCAAGAACACACGACCAATATGGTAATTCAGCAGAATAGTCATAAGCTCCTGATGATGGATATATTAATGTCCGAAACTGTTGAGCGCATAAGAAGTGAAATAAAAATATAAAGTGTCATCAAGTTGGTCTTTTGTCTTCAGCTGTCAGGCTTGTCTTACTTAGAGTTCACTTTACATTCACATAGTCTGTCTGTCAAGTGAAGTGCGGAATTAAAATACGTTCAGATTCTCGTTGATTAATTTGCTTTTAATTTTAGTTGTAATTACGTTTTTTTTTTTTTCATTTTTTTTTTTTCTCTAAAATTATGTACTAAATTTCTTTTATTTTTTTATTTCTTGGGCCAATAAAATGTAGAACATTATGCTTCAGAGATTACTGTCTTCTTAAGTCACTTTATATAATTACAGAATGTTCATAAATATAACTCATTGTATGAAGTATTTTGGTTTGTGTGTTTTTATTTTTTTCTGTATGTTTTTCATTCCTTACATTTGTTTCAGTTAACTTTTTCTATGAGACCAATAAGGAATGATCCATGCTGTATGTTCATAGAGTTGAAATAATCATTTGTGTTAAATTGTTCAGTTAATAATTCAGTTTATTTCAGTTAATTTTTCACTTAGTTTGGGCAGTATGATTTCTGTGTACATCACCATCATATAAAAATGTACCTCATGTTAGAAGTACGTGTTGTGTTAATTGTTGGGTGGACCGCTGCATTAGTCTGATACTATGCGGTTAGACATTCATTTCGTAATTGGCCCAGGTTGTAGATGTGCACAGTTACTGTGGGGATTTGAATGCCTAAGGGTACAAAGTGGAAGGTTTTTAATATTAGTAAGTTTTCCCCTTTTTACCAGTGCACCATGGTAGGTTGTGCTGACCTGTGGCTATGCAAGAGTCAAATCCTGATTCTGCATTTAGACTTAATGTAGTCTGGCATTTGAGATTATCTTTTTATCATTATCTTCTTGGAATGGTGATTCAGCTGGTTAAAATTCATGATTGTATCTTAGAATTCTGCTGTAAAGTCTTTAGAATTTGGTTTCTTCATCAGATTTATGTCCTTAATCTCACATCCTACCGGCTGATATTCTTAATTTCTTCTTGGAATGTAGTAATTTTACATCACTCTTTAGTGTTTCAACTGCCTTGTTATTCTTGTATATACACTTATTACATCCCGTAGTCTCCATTTCTCCATCTCTGGCCTAACTTGTGTTTATTTTGTCTCCCCCACTTTGACATCACAAACATTGTGTATTCACTGATGTGCATTGCTTGGAAGTCATTTTATGCTACACTGATCACTGTTGAATGTTTTGTTGACCGTGCATTGTGATATATCTGTATAACATGAACCAACAAGATGCACTATTTTCTATTAATTTATTTCAATAGTAAGCCTCTACACATTTTGAGCAGGCTTGCTGCTCGTCATCAGGAGGATCAACTCTGTATAAATAGCAGTTGGTATAGTCATGTATTATGTTGACTGGCTGCTGGCAGGATCCAGCAATTGGTATAGCCATGCATTATGTTGACTGGCTGCCAGTTAACATAACACATTACTATACCAATTGCTGTCTATTCAGAGATGATCCTCCTGATGATGAGCAGCAAGCCTGCTCAAAATGTGTAAAAGCTTACTATTGAAATAAATTAATAGAAAATAGTGCATCTTGTTGGTTCATGTTATACAGACTGATCACTGTGTTGTACAATGGCAGTAACTAACAAGATAGGCATAATGGGAATATACACACACAAAAACACGCACACACACTTTTGGTAACTTTCTGGATGGAGTGGGATGAAAGGACATATATTACGTATTAATTACCTTGACGTAATATATGATTTAATTATTTTAGTGCCGTTTTTTTGAGATAAGCCATGCAAAGAAATAGAGTCTCGAAGATGGATCGCATAGGTATGTACCTACTGAACTAAATCGTGTGATGAATATAGCATTGGTACTGCTGCAAGGACCTCACACCTTATGTAATTAGAATTGATTTGATGCATCTGCACGGTACATGCTTGCATTACCTTAAGTACGGAACACAGATATGATACCTGAAAGGAGATCCAAATTGTTAATAATAAACATCTGTTTTTCATTTCATATCTTCCTGAAGTGAGTTTCTATGTGCAAATGCATGCTGTTCTTAAACCTGCATCATGTTATAGGACTTTGGAGACATGGCAGGTCAGAAACATTAAATAGATTTGTCATACTGCTTTCATTGACTGATAATCACAAATTAATTAAACACAAGACCTGAGCAATATCATAATTGCCCAGCAAGTAATATGACAGCATGTTTTTTTTCCCTCTGTGATACGCTTTATGCTACATACTCAACCGGCAAAATGTGTGCCTCACCATGCGGATGCCACTGTTTGCATAACATTCTGTGACGTGTGTGCTGTGATTGAACTCGGAACACATGTTCCATTGCTTTGATCTCCACTGGATTGATTAACATTGGGTTTGAGCCCTTACGGTCCTGATGCACCTAGGCCTTCGAGACGGACCCTTTGTGCTCCATAATCTGATATCATGATATCTTAATGCCCTCTGATTTTTTTTTCCTCTCAAAAATCCCAGCAAGTGAACCCCCTCCAGGTTCCCCAACAGGGCCCCTGTGGAGAGAGATACCTATTTACAGGGCATTTGCATCTCTCTCAGAAACCTCATAAAAATTCCTCTAAATAAGAAGGCCCTAAGAAAGAAGCACCCCTTCATGTTCCCCAGTAGAGGGGGCCCTTTGGAAGCACACACCCATTTTTGAGCCTTGCTTAACATATCTTTCGGGGTCCCCAGTAAAGGAGCCCACCTTCATTCATCTTTCAAAGTCCAGACTATATGAACCCCCCCTTCCAGTTTTCAGGTTACCCTTGGTTCTAAAGGGGCCCCTACGGAGAGAGAGAAGCCCGTACCCGGAATCACCATTGGAAATGTCTGTGTCATTCCTGGTTTGGGAAATCATGACATTTGTAACTTCATTTAGGATACTTGTTCATTATTTGTCAGCATTGTATGTGCATGTGTGAGACCAACTTCCTGTAGGGACTCTGCCTCTTTTGTGTATGTTTTCTTTTGGTCCATTTGTCCATTTCTTGTCTCATTTGAATGCTTTATCTAATTTTGTTGACACTATGTGAGGTATCACAACACACGAGACATTTTATTTGTTTGCTTCCGTTGCTTTGCATGATGTAGACGTTCTTGTTTGTCTCTTCAAATATACGCTGAATTGAAACTTGCTTCTAACAGAAGTTAGAGTTCTTGATGGTGATGATGATGATGATGATGATGAACATTTTGTGTCTTATTTATTACTATTGTATATTTAACAGTTACTGAGAAACTTCACAAGATTTCCTGCTTTATATCTTATTTGAATTTATGTTCCTAAACAGCAGTGCTTTTCTTAAAAAGACTTTTTATTCTAATTCAAAACCATTAGCTATACATTGTTGACTTCAAGGAGGGCATCATGAAGTGCTCTAACGAACTAAATAACAAATTGGCTAGACACTTCAGCACAACAAATATTTATTGGAGAAATATAGGCTACATGTTTTGACCTGTTAACAGGTCATCATCAGGCCTCCAGTGGAATAAGTCTTGGGTGCTGTCTGGATATTGGGATCCCAATATTTTTACAGTTGTGAACGTACATAAAAACTGATACTGGATAAAATGTGAAACATATAATGTGTAGTTAAAGCAAATTAAAACAAGAGTAGGTATTTGACACTATGGACCAGTTTTGTCACCCTTAGAGTGCTCAAACCGATAATCCATTGAGCACTCTAAGGGTGACAAAACCGGTCCATGGTGTCAAATACCTACTCTTGTTTTAATTTGTTTTAACTAGACATTATATGTTTCACATTTTATCCAATATCAGTTTTTATGTACGTTCACAAGTGTACAAATATTGGGATCCCAATATCTAAACACCTGAGACTTATTCCGATGGAACCCTGATGATGACCTGTTAACAGGTCGAAACATGTAGCCTACATTTCACCAATAAATATTTGTTGTGCTGTTGTGCCTAATCAATTTGTTATTTATACATTGTTGATCTGTCTGTATACCTTGAGATGTGTTATGTCATATAGAAAAGGAAAGAAAACATTTTCTGTCTTTGCTCTTCTTGTACATCTGCTCATACACTGTAGTATATATGCACAATATTTGTTGATCTGTATCCCCAGTGATGGGTAGTTGACAGTGGATTCACCGCCTCCCAGCCTTGTTATGTCCCATGAGTTTTGTACACTCTAGACCAGTGTTTCTCGACGTTTGTGAGACCGCGGCCCAGTAAATTCTTTTTCATAAAACGAGGGCCCGGTCCCAACAGATTTACTCATTAGTACGATTCCAAATTTTTTTAAGTTCATACATTAAACTAACATAAGTATTAATAATTAATTATGGTATAATCATAAAGACTATTAATACAATTATCTGTACAATGTGGCATGTTGACAAATATAAAATTACATTTAAATTAGTTATCAATTCAAGGAGAATCTCTCGCAGCCCAGTATAATTGATGCCAGGGCCCGGCAGTTGAGAAATGCTGCTCTAGGCAGTGTCCTAGTGTGCAGCCAGCTGCCCAACTTCAAACCAAAAATGCCAAGTGCATTATTTAAAATGTGGTGAAAACTGTCAAGGGATATCCAAATTACAGGGGGCATACAAATGGACATACAAGAATAATACCTGTGTAATATTTCAATTTATATGGGAACACTGAATCAGTATTTTACTGTGGTAAAATTTAGATGCACTGAGCTGCAATATGAACTGGCTGCAAAAAGGGCATGTTAAATATGATGAGAATACAATAGGATGATAAAAATGTTTGCATCAGAAAAATTTGATATAGCAATTGATATTTTACTGTGTCAGAATAGATTTCATCAGTGAGAATTTGCCTTTGAGAGTAAAGTATCACATTTTGGTAATGTAGAGAGGTAATATGCATCATAAGTTGCAGAATACAAATTGAAAGCATTTGATTAGTTGTGATTCCTTTCCTGAGGTTCTCTACCCAGCTTTATAGATAGAAACATTTTCATTCAACATAACTTAACATAAATTATGAGTAGTCATAATATTAGTAATTGTAGTATTATAGTTTGGAGGTACTGTTGTTTTCCATAGTTCTCTGTTTGGCCTTTCCAAGAAACCAGCAAAAGAATTGGCTTTTGAGCAGTTGAGATCCGATTTTTCAAATTATGTTCAGACACACGGCATTTTTGTCATGATGGTGTGAATACTGACGTGCTTGGGCTCTTCACAGCCACCTAATATTTTAACCTGTTTAATACCCTGGTCTTTCCCTGCACCACCCCAAATATATATGTAGGTGTGTGTGTGTGTGTGTGTGTGTGTGTTTGCAAACAAGCAGGTGCTGGTTTTGGTTCAACAGGCCAGCTTTCACTTGAGGCAGAGAAGACGTGGTTGCAGTACGAGTGTGATCGGTGGGGACTCAACTTCAACCTGGAAGGTAATCCAGGCATTTCACCATCCTTTGTCATTAGATTATTTCATACATTTTGAGTCAGTACATCTTCTTGATATTCCTTATTTTGGTGCCCCAAATTGGTTGCTGTTTACCGTGCTGTTATGTGTGTGTGTGTGTGTATATTTGTATATATATATATATATATATCAGAGGATGCCAAAAGAATGTATACACATTTTAAGAGATGTTATGTATGTATTACTTTTGGAATTTGAATTGAATTACAGTAGCAATGTGTAGTAGGATGTTTGCTCAAAAGATGGCGTTAATCAAATGAATGCTAGTGTCACCACACAACAGGCAGGAAATTGAAATGGCATGCGCAGCGATACACGTGGACACTTTGGTCAACGTTGCTCAAGCAGTAGTTCACCGTAATCAGAAGTGTCTAGACGCTGATGGTAACCACTTTGAGCACCTCTTGTAACTGCAGAAGTCAAATGTGACTTTTATTGATCTTTTGTTATCGGTATAAATTGAGTATTACAATTTTAATACAGTTTTTTCCTTTCTTAAATTGTGTATACGTTGTTTGGCAACCTCTGTATATATATGTATGTATGTATTTTTTTTTAGGTGTACATTGTGTGGTAGAATATTTTAAATTCTCCGTGTACATGTTTGTTTATTTCTAAACTCTAACCCACTTAATTTAATATTTTGCTGGTTATAGGTACATATGGGTTATAGTTATAATTTTATATTTTTTAGTAACTTGGTAAAAAAACAGTGGCTTGTTATTTCGTGTAACCCTTGAAGAGAAAATGTGGTATACTTTTTTCTTGAACTATAAGGGGATATGTCATTTTCAGAGTGATACTGTAAATTAATTACTTCCTTCATTAGAGTAACCCTATGTGTGATGAATATTTCTGAAGTGTAATTGCCTCCCTCTTTCAATAGAAACAAAATTGTAACTGTTTTGGAAATCAATGTTAATTCAAATCTTGTGTGTGGCAATGTCTGCATGCGGTGAGGTATAGTAAGTGTGCGACAGTGACACTGACAGATACTGTGCTTGCTATGAACCCCTTCAAAACAGAAGTGTTTATTGTATGTACCATGTGCCTGAACATGAATAATATTTGTATTTTTATGACTGTACTTGCACATGTTTTGTATGATTCTTAGACTGAACATTGATTATTAGAAGATTTTGAGGCCTGAAAAGATCAAAAATGTATTCTACCATTTCTGTGTGACCAGAATAATCATACAAGTAATGTCATCTCCCATTAACACAGAAAGCTTTTTAAATAATGGACCTGAGTACTGCAGAGCAGGGACCATCATCATTTGTTGTTCAGCAGCTTACGTTGTCTGCCACATGGTGCGCAGACCTGTGTTAACTTGGGACTGAGTACTGCAGAGCAAGCACCATCACCAGTTGCTGTGCAGCAGTTGATGTTGCCTGCTGCATGGTGCGCAGCCTTGTGTTAACCCGGGACTGATTAGTGCAGAATGGGTGTTATCATTGTTATGCAGCAGTGCAGCTGTGAGAGGGTTTGTAGATTCTTTGAATGGGTTTTGTGTTTAGCTGGACACTTGGTGTCATGCCATTGTCTGTTCTGTTCACTGTGTCACCATGGTTGCCATGGTGTGATAGAGGTTGAAGCTGTTCTCTGTGAGGTATAAGCTAAGGCTGCAGAAACCGTGGAGCGTTGAGAATATAATAAACTTTAGTGCTAACATTTAACCTTTGTTTGCTGCCAGAATAAAAATGGCCAATGAATGAGGCTGTCAAGGAACACGTGAATATCGTAGAAGGCCATCATATGATATACTTGTGGCTAGTGTTGTTAGAGTGCCCAGTGTGTGAAGTAGTATATATGTGGGACTAGGATTATTTTCAGATATACTAGAGAGTGTAGTTGTGGGTAAAAATTGTAATTGCTTTTCTCCACATATACAGTAGTCACTTCAGCTTCACTCTAAGTCTTGCAGTTGTTACTATTCAATCAAACTTAATTGTTACACAGGCTTGTCCCTGCGTTAAGTTTATTTGGAATTTTATTATAAATGCGTAACACTTATTATACTATTTCTTCATCATTTACTGGCAGAAGCAACTTTAAAATTTATGATACTGCTTTATTCAGTGTGTTAGACATAAATACAACTATTATTTTTTTACCTGGTCATGTTTTTCTTGACTGATTTGACTTCACTTAATGTAGCAATATGTAAGCAATGGCAGCTTCAATAGTCGGTTGGTTTTCTTTCCATCTGTTAACACCGTCTTGTGATCTCCACAACATATCAACTTCTGACTGTCATTAATAATAATAATAATAATAATAATTTACTGCAGTTGGGTTGTCACCCGGTGACAATGGTTATTTTACGTGTATACAAAATATGAAATTGGTTACTAATAAATTTAAGTCGGGAGCGCTACATGCGAAGCATGTAGTGGCAACTTGGAATTTTGGGAACCGTCTCAGCATTTGCTTATAGATACGGAAACCAAGAAAAACCTGTGTCGAGGTGGCCGGTCGCAGGACCTTCTGAATACTGACTTCTAGCCAGCAGTCTGGCATCTAAAGTAAAAACACATACTACAATAAAGACACATAAGATGACAACAATACACACAAGACAACTTAAAATACAACATGTGACTGGAGGTCACAACCATCTCGTTTCCAACAAATATTCTTTTTCAGGTGTACCATTTAAACCAGTATCAAGTTTTAAGAAATCTTCTTTGTTCTAAGTTTGCACACATATTTAAATTTCGCTAAAATATCATGGCTGACCGAAAATTGAAGCTCTTCAGATGCATCTATCCCTGAAAGGAAAAATGCCTCAGCCAACATGACTGGCATATATCCTGTAAATGCTGCAGACTTTTTTTTGGATGGACTGCACTGATAGGCTTATGTGTTAATGATATGGACAGCGAGGTTCTGATACCATGGTTGTGGCATTCTGCAGAAATGCAAGTTTTGAGGAGGGCTTCGTAATGTATGTGGAAAAATTAAAAGAGATCAAGACATATCTATGAACTAGAGAGTGCATCAGTGTTAACCAAAATTGTGGACAACACAAACAAATCTCTGACACTTTATAGTATAGCAAGTGGGTGTAAGAGTTTTGGATGAAAATAGTGCCTCTGAAATGTGTCATACTGCATGATGTTGTAAGGCTCAGAATCAAAATATGAACTGTCATCACTGTGACAGTGTCAACTGCCAAATTATCTTCCATGCCAACAACACTGAGTGGTAGATTTTGTAAATTTCTAATAAATGTAACATACTACAGGGGTGCTGATAAGTCCTTAGCCCGAACAGGAAGGAAACAAGCTAATGTTTCTTTCAGATGGGGTGAATTTCCTTCGGCGCCTTGCCTTGCAGAAAAAAAAAACTTGAAGACAGCTCGTGTCTCAATGTTGTTGAAATCACGCTCGTCCCTGACATGCTTCCAAGCTTGTTTCCTTCCTGGTCGGGCTAAGGACTTATCAGCACCCCGGTATAATAAAGACACTTTGGAAAGGCAGTTGAAGTACAGAGTTCAAAACAGGTCAATAGATGGTTTGCTGTTGCTTGTGTGATGATGATTTTAGTACAGTAACTTGTCTTTTACATGATGATGATGCACTTGGCAAGGTAGGAGAGATGAGCTGTTTCACAGAGAATAGGCATGAAGTACAAACGCACCATCTGCACTTGAAATGTATACCCAGATTGGCAAAACAAAGCCCAGAAATGGGCCTTCACAACAGCTTCCATGATCCTGGCATACTGTTCAGAACATCAGGGTGTGTGTACTAGCTTGTGAATGCATTAACAGACAACAGCTTTGTTTATACAGTAAGAACAGGGTAAGGGTTCAAACTGGAACCCACAATCAGACTTCTATAGCCCTTGGACAGATTTAAGGACAGGCCCTGGCAATATCACAGAGAACAGCATGGGCATTCATTTGTAAACAAGGCTTTTTCTTCAGATTGTTCCAAGAGATCAGGCAAAAAAACTTGACACCACCTTTTAGTTGACTAGAGACCCGATGAGTAAGAGGTGCTGAATTTGTGGACTGATACATACAGATATATCAAATTGGCCCTGATGATGGAGACAGTGTAGTCTCCAAAATATTGTTTTTGGCCAAATTTTGTTGCAGCTGATGGCCAAGAGCATATACTGATATTGATGAAATTTTGTTTAATTGACCACATTTTGTTACTGTCATACCCTAGTGTATTTACAGCTAAATGCAATATAGCATGTTCATTCATGGAGAACACTCCAAGTCTAGAAACTTGAGATATTGGGTCCAGCACAAACCTAAGAAAAATCTGTTGCATCAACGACAACAAATTTTCAGACACAACATTTTGCATTAACTTTATGTATATTACTTATATTACAATTTTAATACATTTTTAATGATTGTTAATTGATTGTGGAATGATACAATATGTATATATTGTGCCATTTACAGCTTACAAGTGGCGTTAACATGCTGCATGTGTCTTCATGTACTGTAGCTTGCTGAAGATGGCTGTTGCTCATGGCAGAAATAAAGCTATGTAATGTGCAGTTAGTTAAAAATAACTTTGTGTGTATAAGACAAATTCACAACGTATGTGTAATGTTAAAATTAATAGTCATTAAAAAGGTAATAAAATTTTATAGGTCATTAGGTTTATTCTTGAATATTTCAGCAATGTCCCACCAAGAGGAGAGCCAGTCAACTCCAGCATTGATTCACATCCCAGAAGGATATGATCCTGATGCTCCCAGCACATCTCTTGGTATCATACCAGAGAACAATTTACTGGAGAGCTACACTCGCCTTTCCATCAGTCTGGAAGAAAATGGTTTGTTCAAGGTAATTTGACGATACAGAGGCGAAGACAGGTACCAGGTAAATATAATTGAAGATTCAAGTTATCTGGGCCGTTGCACTGTGCCGTTTGGTAAGCCGTATCCACTGACTACCCAATGACAGGAATAACATCCCACGTGACTTAAAGTCTTCAACAGCACTGCTGTGAGACCCGCAAGTCTAGGAGACATGATCCCCTCTTAACCTTTATCATCTGGGGTCAGTTTTGTGACTTTGTTACCCTCTGTGTTCTTGTTGAAGTTGCATCAGAGTCAGCCATCTTAGTGTAAGCATTATCTATTTCATAAGTGTTGTGTAAATTCATACTGAAATATAAGATTACAGAAACTAGTTCTGTTATAGAGACTTTATATTCTTAGTGTTAAATCTAGAACGTAGATAATGTCTAGGGTAAAAAAGAAACTCTCAGTGTTTTCTGCTCTGTAACACTGTGACATTGTCAGAGTATGTGTTTCTTCTATTTGACCCCTTTTGTAATCATGTAGCCAAGCGTGGTTGGCAGGAGTCTCTGTACTGTGTTCAGTAAAATCACACACTGACATCACATTGATAGACTCAAGAACAAAGCCTTCTAAACTAAACTCCATGGCCTTAGTCCGCACGCGAACTATACCGACAGAGCGGCCGCCGCCGGTCAGCGAAGTTAGTGCCAACTTTTGTGGATAGAGGGGTGTCACGTGGTCAGCGCAACGGGTCCCCACAGCCGTTAATCTCTGTTTTCTAGACCTGGAGCCGCTACTTTTTTCATTCAAGTAGCTCC
>Ga0123354_10008407_pt1 | contig 15684 bp, 16 predicted proteins | sample TergutLab28metaG_2_FD_97872 | JGI IMG/M metagenome (GOLD analysis project Ga0123354, IMG submission 97872) | Labiotermes labralis P4 segment gut microbial communities from Petit-Saut dam, French Guiana - Lab288 P4 | ecosystem: Host-associated > Arthropoda: Insects > Digestive system > Gut ...
CTATATTGGTTATGTCTGAAAATGTGGGTGGGGTTTTGGGTTGTTGTTTATTCTTCGGTTGATTGTAGCATACGGTACATTGTTTCGTAGCTTTTGCTATAGTTGTTGTCGGTTTTGGCAAGTTTTGTTCGTAGTCGTTCCATTCTTGCCATGATTTCGGTGGTGTTTTTGTTTTTCATTAGGTCTAGCCATGTTTGGGCGTTTTGGATGAAGTGTTCTTCTATGTTGCTTAAGTTTGATAGTTTGGTTTGTATATTTGCGTATATGTCGGGGGTTTCTTGTGCGGTGGCTTCGGCTAGGGTGAAGAGCATGCGGTATGTGGTGCCGGCAAGTTTTTTAGATTCAGTGAAATTTTTTTGTTCTAGTAGTGTTTCGCAGGTGACTAAGCCTATGAATTGTGGTAGTCCTAAAATTATGGACATAAGTTCGTCGTGTTTTTGTGGGGTCATGATGAAGACGTTGGCGCCTTCTTTTTCAAGCCATTGTTTGTATTTTTCTGCAGTTTTTTCTTCTTGTTGATTAGTTGGGGTGAGTACATAGGCTTTATGTGTTACGCCATTGCTGCCGGGGCCAAATACTGGGTGAGTGCCTAAAACTGTTGCGTCTTTGATGTATTGGTGCATGATGTTAACGGGGTGTTCTTTTATGGAGCAAATGTCCATTATTACTTGTTCTTTATGGGTGAAGGGTGCAATGGTTTTGATTATTTCTTCAAAAGAGGATATGGAAGTGCAGATAAGAATGTTATCTGCGTTTTGTACTGCTTTTTGAAAATCTGTAGTTGTTTCAATTTGCAGTTCTTCTTTGAGTTTAGCCATTTTCTCAGCACTACGGCTGGCAAGAATTACGGTGTCGCCTTTTTCTTTACAGAATTTGGCAAACCATAGGCCCATTTTTCCTGCGCCAAGAATGGCTGTTTTCATTCTATTTGGGGGCCTCGCAGATTTTATCTAACCCCTCCTCTATCTCATTGTCTGGTGCGGTTAAGCTTATGCGGAAATGTTCTCTGTAGTCGCCAAAGCTTGTGCCTGGTGCTACTGCTACGCCGCTGTCTAAGAGGCTGAGAGTGAATTTTTCTCCGTCTAAGCCTTCTCGTTTAGGGAATACATAGAAGGGTGCATCTGGTTGGGTGAATTTGAAGCCTGCGGCGCCTAGTTTTTTGCTTGCAAGGTCTGCACGTTGTTTGTATTTAGCTTTAATGTTTTCTGCAATTTGTTCACGTAACTCTAAACCTTTCATTGCGGCTTCTTGGATAAATACGGGTACATTGTTGAAGGTGATTTGGTTTAGTTTAGTTACTTGATCAATAAGCATTTTGTTTGCTATTATGTAGCCAACACGCCAACCTGTCATAGTGAACGTTTTGCTAAATCCATTGGAGAGAATATGTTTAGAATCAGCACCATAGTCTAGAATGCTTTTGGTTTTGTTAAAAGCGATCGCGCCGTAAACCTCATCGGAGAGTACAATTATGCCTTTTTTGTTGGCAATTTCAACAATGCCGTCAAGTGTTTTATCATCCATAATTTTGCTTGTTGGATTGTTTGGGTTATTTAAAATAATCATTCTAGTTTCGCTATCTACTAGACTTTCAAGTTGGTCTAAGTCAACTTTCCATCCTGTTTCCATTTCTGTTTTAAGCAGTTTAGTTTGGGCGCCAATGCTTTTAGCAATTAAATCATAAGCGGTCCAATATGGTGTGGGAATAATTACGTTGCCTCCTTTTTGCATGGTTAAAAACATAGTGCTAAAAATGGCCCATTTTGAACCTGGGGTAATTACTACGTTTTCTGCTTTAACACCATGTATTTCAGCAATTTTTTGACGTAGTTTAAGCTCACCATAGGAAGAGGCATACTTAGTTTTACCTGCCTTCATTGAAGCATAAGCTGCTTCAACAATTTCAGGTGGTGTAGCCATATCGGGGTCACCGAGGTTTAATCGAATTATCTTTTTGCCTTCGCTTTCTAGTTTTAATGCTTTCTCATTTATCTCATATAGCATAAAGAATGACTCTCCGTTAAGAGTTCCTTCTACTTTTGAATCTCAATGCACATATTAACTATTTCGCGATAAAGCAACTCAATTTGTGCAGGTTTCAACCCAAATTCAATAGCTCTATCTTTTACTTTACTGAAAACCTCTTGTTCCCTACTCTTATCAAGTATAGGTAAGCCCTGTTGCTTTTTGTATTCGCCGATTTTCCGGCAAATATCAACGCGCATACTTAACGCTTTTAAAATTTGGGCATCAATCTCATCTATACGTTCACGTAATGCCTGAATATCTTCCAAACTCTACTACAACCTCTCTTTTTTACTATTATTATTTTTATCTTCAAAAAATACTCTGGTAATGTGTCCTGCACGTATCAGATGATCCACCAGAGTTACCGCGGCCACTGCTTCAATAGCTGGTACAGCCTTAGGTACAACACACGGGTCATGTCTACCATTCACGTTTAACGTGACATTTTCCATGGTTAACAAATTAATCGTTTTTTGCTCTCTACTAATAGACGGTGTAGGCTTAATTGCCACTCTCATCGTAATCGGCATACCACTGCTTATGCCTCCAAAAATGCCGCCTGCATTATTTGTAACTGTCTCAACTTTGCCATCCTTTACTGTGAACTCATCGTTATTTTGAGAACCAAACATTTCTACCGCAGCAAAACCCGTGCCAAATTCTACACCCTTCACCGCAGAAACCCCAAACAATGCCTTAGCTAGATCAGCATCTAAAGCATCAAACAATGGTTCCCCAACACCTGCAGGCACATTAAAGGCAACACATTCCACTATGCCCCCTATACTATCACCCATATTTTTAGCCGCAACAATAGCCTCCTCCATTTTTTCGGCACAAACAAGATCTGGGCATCTTGTAGCAGCAATGCTGCGATTTTTGCGAATTTCAACAGCGCTGCTAAACTTTTTTTCAGACTTGACTTTACCTATAGATACGGTGTAAGCTAAAACATCAATGTTATATCTATTCAAAAGTTTTTTAGCAATTACACCTGCCATCACAAGTGCCACTGTGACCCGTCCCGAAAATCTTCCCCCACCTCTATAATCATTAAAACCCCCATAACGGACACAAGCTGGATAATCACAATGCCCCGGCCTTGGCAAATCTCTAATTTTATCATAATCAATAGACATGATTTCCTTATTATCCACAGTTATCGCGATAGGCGCACCCGTAGTTTTACCATTAAAAACACCACTTAAAATTTTAGCAGTATCTTTTTCAATACGAGCTGAAACAATCTTAGGTTGCGCTGGAATTCTCTGGTCAAGTTCTTCTTGAAAATCCTCCTCAGAAATTGACAACCCCGCTGGACAGCCATCAATAAGTACACCCACAATTTTACCATGGCTCTCTCCAAACGTGGTTACAACGAATTCTTTACCTAACGAGTTTCCCGCCAACAATTTCCGCTCCTATACTTGATAAATCAGTATAAAACGACGGATAAGACTTTCTGATACATTCCGCATTTTTCACTATAGTTTCTCCATTTGCCCGTAAAGCCGCAACAGAGCAAGACATAGCTATTCGATGATCATTACATGGATCAATGGTTGTCCCATGAAGTTTACAGGGCCCCTTAATGGTTAAACTTGAGTCATCCATACTAATTAAGGCCCCCATCTTTGTTAATTCTTTATAAACAGTGACTAACCGATCAGACTCTTTAAATCTTAACCGTTGAGCATTAAAAATCTTTGACTCCCCCTCCGCATAGCAAGCCAAAACTGCACAAATTGGCACAAGATCAGGAATATCTTTCACATCAATATCAACCGCCTTCAACAAGACTCCCTCACCTTTAACCCCCACCCACTGCTCATTAATTTCCATATTAACCCCCATCTGTTTAAGGACATCTAAAATCGCTTTGTCACCTTGCTTTGTTTGGTAATTCAGATTGTTTATTTTTACATTTGAGTTGGTGATGGCTGCTGCAGCTAAAAGAAACGCTGCCGACGAAAAATCACCCGGCACTTTACAGTCAACCTGCCTAAAGGACTGACTACCTAAAACATGGATATCACGATAATCCTCACTTATTTGTACTTCAATATGGTGCTGAGCGAGAACTTCTTGAGTCATTTTAACGTAATCTTTAGACTCAAGTGGAGTTGTAATTTGTATTTCAGTGTCCGCCTTAGCCATTGGGCAAGCAAACATTAACCCACTAACAAATTGACTACTAACATCACCACGAATACTGGTCTTTCCACCCGCTAAACCCTTGCCCTCGACAACTATAGTTTGTTGTTTTTCTATCTGTTTTGGATAAGCTTCTACATTAAGCATTTTAAGACTTGAAAGCAAAGGCTCAATTGGTCGGCGACTAAGTGAGCTAGATAATAGAAATGATGTTTGTCCTATAGCTAAAGCGGCGATAGGGATCATAAACCGTAGGGTTGCACCTGATTCACCGACATCTATTGCCTCATTTGTAGCCTTTAACTTGTCTGTACCTTGAACTGTCCAATGATTTTTATCCTGATGTACTTGAGCGCCAAGAGCCGTGATTGCCCGAAAAGTGGCTTGTGTGTCTTCTGATAAAAGCGGGTTTATAATTTTTCCTGAACCTTTGGAAAGTGCAGTGGCTATAAGCATGCGTTGTGTGTAGGATTTTGATGCTGGTGCGGTTAAGATGCCTTGTAAACTATTTACCGGTTTAACAGTTATGTTGGCCATTATGTAAGCACCCTGGCTTTTTCATGGTTTAAGTTTGTTTGTATAATTTCTCCTTCATAAGTTTGCCAAACTGCTTTAACTTGTTCTATATAGTCTTTGGATACGACAGCGGTGGTTGTAGGTCCTTTGCCGCATAATCCTGCTGCTTTTGCTCCAACATTTAGAGCATCTATAGCGATTTTGTCATCGAATCCTAACATAGCTGAATAGCATTGGCCATTTAATGTTAACGCTTCCCAATGTAGTCCATTTAAAGCCATGTTGTAGGCTGTCTCAATTTGGGGTTTAAATGAAGAAAAATTGCTAATGTCTGTATTTATGGTGTAAATTTTTTTAGGTGGGACTTGAAATAAAACTACATAGTCATCAGTTAGTGCTTCTCGTTTTACAAGTTTGTAATTCAAGTTGTCAGTGATAACTAAGTCGCCAAAGTATGATGCGCAAGCGTCATCAAATGCGCCTGTGATGGTGACTTTTGCTTCAAATGCTGCTAAAACGCCTAATTTTACAATTTCTATATCTTCCAAAGATTCGTCTAACGCGCCTAATGTTGCAAGAATAACTGCGTTAGCAGCTGTGCTGCTGCTTTTTAGTCCTCTAGCAATGGGAATATTGCTCCAGGTTTTAACTTTTGCGCCTAATTCTTTTTCTAGTTTGAAGTGTTTGAGAACTGCTAATATGGCTCTTTGAACTAAAACAGGGTTCTCTCCTTGGTCAGGTGTAATTTCTGTTTCAATAATTTGTGGTTCATTGGTTATTTTTACGTGTGCTTTAGTGTAGAGATTAACGCCGAAAGCTGCTCCTTTCTTAGTTGCCATGGCATTAACAATTGTTGCCGCCCCATGAGCTAACGCTGTTGCTTCCATAGGTCTCATGCAATTTGCACCCTGCCCAGTTGTTCTAAGGCAGCTTTTCTCATAACTTGTACCGGCGCTTTATGTCCTGTCCAAATTTCAAACGCTGCTGCTCCTTGATAAATTAACATTTCCACTCCGCTTATCACCTTAGCGCCTGCTGCTTTAGCATCTTTAATAAGTCGAGTTTCAAGCGGATTATAAACTATATCCATAACAGTTAAGTCAGGTCTTAAACAATCTAACGCAATTAAGCTTCTCTGATCTGTGTTGTTTTTCATTCCAACAGATGTTGTGTTAAGTAAAATGTCTGAATTGCTAATTTTCTCTCCAATAATCTCTGGTGAGAGTGAGTTTACAATGATTTTTTTGCCAAACTTGTGTTTTAGGGTTTCTGCTAACTTTTCTGCCACTGAGACTGTGCGATTAAGAACGACAAGTTCTTCTACTTCTTCAATTAGTGTGTGGGCTATTACTCGTGCTGCTCCACCCGCTCCAAGCATTAACACCCGTTTCCCGTGGGGATTTGCTCTGTTTTTTTTAAGTGCTTCAAGAGCACCTATACCATCAGTGCTATATCCAAAAAGTTTGCCCTCTTTGCAGTGGATGGTATTTACAGAGTTTAGGTATTTAGCAGTTTCATCAACCCAATCTAAATGCGGTATTACAGCTTCTTTATGAGGCATAGTAACACTCAAACCTAGCATACCTAAAGCCCTTATTCCTGCTAAAGCATTAGCAACCTCTGAAGGTTTTACCATAAACGCTGTGTAAACAGCATCTATATTTAGCGCGTTAAATGCTGCGTTTTGTATTACAGGACTTAACGAATGCTCTATTGGATCACCGATAACTGCACAAACATGTGTTTTTCCTGAAATAGTCACAGTTATTGCCTCAATAAAGAGTAGGCCGTTCTCATGTCATTTATGCTTATTTGTCCAGGTGCAGTTTCACTACCCTGTTCTAAAGCGGCAAAAGTGAAGAATGCTCCAAAAACTGGTGAAAGTAACCGGGAGATCCTGCCTTGTTCACCCATACAGAAGCATACCAGATGTGTTTTAGCCGCGTTTTCTGAAATAAAATTAAGCACAGTTAGGTTATCCTGTGTATTTTTAGCGGTGCTAATTATTTTACAAACATCCGCTCCACTACTTTTTTCTTCATTTAAGATACGATGCATTTCTTGAGTGTTAAATGCGCCATCAAATTTGTGAAAAGAAACAATAGTTTTAACGTTAAGTTCTTTTAAATCGCTGATTTGTTCTTTTAATTTTAAATTTGTTAAATCTAAATCGACATATTGGAACCCATTTTTTGCAGCGTCTATTAAAGTCTGCCAATGTTGTATTTGTGTTCCAGTAAAACTGCCTCTCTCACTTGGTAACTTGTTTGTGGCAATAAGAGGAATTTTAGTCGAAGCTGAAAGGTCACTAAATTTTGGGGTTTCAAAATTATCTAAGCGAATTTCAATAAAGTCTGCTTTAGCTGCCTCAGCTTTCTCAATTAGGGCTAATGCTTCCTTGTTGGTTTTTGGTTTTACTGAAACGCAAATGTTAGGTGTCATTTTTCAATCACTGTTTCGTCAGGTACACTAACACCGAAGTGTCTGCCGCCTTTTGCGGTAAGATGAACTATTACTTCATCACCCGGCTTAAGTTCGGTGACTGGTTTAGAGCCATTAGGCATAACTACACGTATAGTCTCTGCATTTTGCAGTATAGTTTTAATTAATTTATCTCCACTCTGTGCTTCGATAAGGATTAGTGGTCTAATTTCAATTTTTATTCTACCTACATTGGTTTTGCGTGTTTTGCCATCTTGTCTAATAATTACTACTTCATCGCCAGCTTTGAGTTCTTGAAGATATCGTGTAGTTTGTAAATTGCCTAAAGTATACATAGACAAAGAGCCTGCATTAACTCTAAATGGTCGTGATGCAACATATGGGTTTTCATGGACTTCTGCTTCTACTAAAAATAACCCTGCGCTCTGGCTGCCAACAAGTATGCCATCACCTGGAGCCATTAAATCACAGGTGTCAACACATACACGCGCGCCATTACCAATTGGTTTAGTGGAAATAATTTTTGCAACTGCCATTTCAAGTTTTAACGCTTCAGGTTTAACAATTGCAACAGTTTTCAGGATCTCTTCTAAATGAGTAGACCTAAGTAGTACTCCATCGGTGCCTAACTCTAAAGTTTCAAGAGCAACTTTTGCCTCTTCAGCATTAGTTACCTCCGCAATTAGTTTGCTCTTTCCATTAATGCGTGCAATAAGATTCTCTAACGGGATAACTCTCCAATTTGTAGTGCTAATTAACAAATAACTTGCACCTCTTTCGGCTGCTTCAACAATCATATTTTCTGTTGATTTATCTGAGATACAAATTCTTAGAATTTTACCCTTAACTTCTAAACTTTCAAAACTTGAGACTGTCGGCGACAAAATGGGGTGTTCTTGTTTTAATGCTATAAAACTGGCTGTGTCTCTTTCAACTATTACATCGCCGTATTGGTTAATAAGATCTGTTGGTGTGTTTTGTTTGCTGGTTTCTATCCAGAGTTCTTTCAAGGTGTTTCACCGAGAATTTTTTGTGCTTGCTCTATAGATGCCCCTTTATGTACAATAGCTGAGAGTGCTTTAACAATTAAAGCTTGGTTGTTCCATTGGAATATGTTGCGTCCCATTGAGAGTCCAGCGGCGCCTGCTTTTATGGCGTCGTTTGTGGTTTGTAGTAGTTCTTCTACAGATGTACATTTTGGTCCGCCCGCAATGAGGACTGGTACAGGGCAGCTTTCTGTAACTTGTTTAAATGTCTCTACTGTTCCTGTATAGTTAGTTTTTATTATGTCTGCTCCTAGTTCTGCGCCAATTCTAGCTGCATGAGCTACTACTTCAAGGGCATGTTCATCTGTGATTTTTGGTCCTCGAGGGTACATCATGGCAAGGAGGGGTAAACCGAATTTTTCGCATTCTTCAGCTACTTTTCCAAGAGTTGACAGCATTTTATCTTCTTCTGGGGCGCCTACGTTTACGTGTACAGCAACTGCGTCAGCGCCAAGTCGTGTAGCTTCTTGTACGCTGCAAACTTGAACTTTGTTATTCATGTTTGGATTAAGATTTGATATGCCGTTAAGCATTACGATTAATCCTGTGCCTGTGGCGTCAACGTTTTTTGCGATGCCTTTGTGAACAAGAATCGCGTCAACACCGCCTTTAATAAGTTGATCAATTGTCTGTTGCATGTTAGTGATGCCACAAATTGGTCCAATAGTTACTCCATGATCCATGGGAACAATTATTGTACGGTTGTCTTGTTGCATGATTTGTTTCATTCGTCTATTTTTACCTTGATTCACGTTATTCCATATCCTTATTGTGTTTTCAATGAATTTTTAATGAGTTCTAATGCTTTTTCTTTCTCGTTCCAATCTACAAACAACAAAATACTTGAAGTAATAGTCAATATGCCTGAAATGTTGATGCCTGCGAGTCTTAGGTCTTCGCTGATTTTTCCGATAATGCCATGTGTTTCTTCAAGACCTACTCCGCTGGTTTGGATAAAGGATAGATCTTTTTTTACTGCCATAGCAATTGTTTCTTTGTTATCTACTGTAATTTTATGGATTTGGTCAAAAAGTTCTGAGATGTTGTCTTTTTGATTTATGTAAAATATGATGGAGTTTGTGTTCATTGACATGCCAAGTAATGTGGTGTGTTGTCTGACTTTTTCAAACATTTCCATTATGATTTTAGTGTTATTTGAAATGCCTTCTCCGATAACTGTTATTTCGGCAACAGGTGTTAAACTGGCGATTTCAGCATCAAGCTCCCATGATAATGCGTCTTTGATTAGAGTGCCTGGCTTGTTTAGGTCATCATGTTTATTGCTCATAACTTTAACATCAATATCCTTTGGTTTATATTTAAGGGCTTTACTGTGAATAAATTTGGTGCCAGAATCAGCTAAACCCACTAAAGTGTTAACGTTAATTTCTGGCAAAAGTTTTGGGTTTTGAATAATTTTAGGATCGCTTGTCATGATACCCTCTGCGTCTGTGACAAGTATAATTTGGTCAGCTCCTATGCTTTCTCCTATGATGAATGCTGTTGTGTCACTTCCGCCTCTGCCTAGAGTGGTTATTTTGCTTTCTCTAGTTTTGCCTACAAAGCCGGCTATCACAGGAATTATTCCCTGCTCAACAAGTGGAAGAACATGGCCCTTGATGTTTTTGTTGCATTCTTCAATGTTTGGGTTCGCGTTTTGAAAGACATCGTCAGTAATTATGGGCCATTTATCGTCCATAGGATCAAAATAGCATGTATTAACTCCATTATTGCGCAATGCCGCAGTAAAAATACGCGCGCTTGTGCGTTCTCCCATGGACAAAATATCGTCTAATTCGCATTTAGCCAGCTTACCGTTTGAAGTATTTTTAGCTGTAGCTAAGAGTATGTCAGTGGTTTTACCCATGGCTGAAACTACGATCACCATTTTGGTGCCTCGTTTAACCTCTGAAACCGCCGTCATTACAGACTTTAGTAGTTTTTCAGGGTCAGCAAGACTTGAACCACCAAATTTAACCACAATTTTTTTACCAGATTTTACATTTTCCATAATTTTACACCATTACACGCCCAGAACATCCAAACTTGTCAGTTCTGGGCTAATCATAAAAACGATAATAAAAACCGTATTCGAAGCTATGTTTTTGTGTTTCCTTCATGTTAATGTTAGGATTTACCATTTTGCTTCGAACCTTAAGAGTGGTTGTAGCCAAAAAAATATAAGCGTTTCGGGGGCAGATAATAAATTAAAACGTTATTTGCTTAATAATTAATAATATGTTGATGTGTGAAAAGTTTTATGGTGTTGTGTTTGTTGTCTTTGTGTATTGGTAGTTTGTTTGGGTTTATTGTTTGCTGTGGTGTTTGTTTAGATGTTGCGTAGGACTATCATGGTGTTGGTTTTTGTTATGCCTTCTACTCTTCGTATTTTTTCTATGCATTCGTTGACTTCGACTACGTTTATGCCGCTTATGACTACGATGATGTCGTATTCGCCTGTTACTTCGTATATGGTTTCTACGTTGGGGATTGTTTGTATGTGTTTTGTTACTTCTTGTGTGGGGTAAGCGGGGTTTACGGTTAGTAGTGTTATGGCTTCTGCGCCTTCATTTACGTTGACTTTTATTGTGAATTTGCGGATTATGTTATCGTCTGTTAGGGTTTTGATTCTTTTTCTAACGGCGCCTTCGGATAGGCTGATTTGGTTGCCGATTTCGGCGTAGCCTGCTCTTGAGTCGTCTTTTAGTGTTTTTATGATTTTTTTGTCTGTTTCGTCCATTTGTCATCCTGTAGTGTGGCGTCTTGTTTAAATTTAACGTTTTCGGTACTGTAACTGCTTGGAAAGTACGTTTATCGTTTTTTTGTTATGGTTTTTTGTTGTGTTTTTGTTTTTGTTTTATGGTTTTTTGTGCCATTTGGAACATTTGTTTGGTGGCCTGTAACATTTACGTCATAACGTTTAAAAGATACCCTATTTTATTAAACCGTTCATTTCAAATAAAAAGTGAATAAATAATGACAAACTCTACAAATCCAAATACCTTCAAAGCAAAATGTCCCGATTGTGATGCAGAACTAGAAATATCCTCTGACACAGAAGTAAGTGAAATCGTTAGTTGCTCTGGATGTGGTCTTGAGCTTGAAGTAAAGAGCATTAGAGACGGTTGCGTAGACCTGCAAGAATTAACTATCGAAGGCGAAGACTGGGGAGAATAACCAGTTAATAAACAAGAATCCTGTTTTATAACGATGTCAATTTTTGAAAGGAAAATTTAGCGCGATGAGCATCGCTCTTCTTTATGAACGTTCAGAAAATGATGAAGCGGGCATAAAGCACACTGCGCAACAGCTTGGAATAGACCTAAATTTTATACCCTTTCGTAAAATAGCTCTAACAATATCAAAAGAAGGGTTTACCGCTAAAACTAAAGGTAAAGACTATACTGACGTTTTCAATCAAACTGTTGTTGTGCTTAATCGTGCGCAAAGTAAAAATCGGCGTCTTCAAGCCTCATATATTATGGAAGCGCTTGGTAAAAAAACCTTAAACACCAGCCAAGTGGAATTTACCTGTTACAGCAAACTGCGTACTCTGCTAAAACTTTGGAAAGCAGGCCTGCCTGTTCCTAAAACTGTATTTGTGCCCTGTGATGCTTCTGATTTTATGAAAAACCACAGAGAAATTCACAACGAAAACGACATAGCTGACCTATTTCAAGCAGAAATTCCCATTGACGACGGTATAGTAATCAAGGCAGATGCTGGAACCCATGGCAAAATGATTATGCTCTCAAAAACCCGTGAAGAACTCATAGATAATATAAAAAAAACAAAACCAAACATTATAAACCCCATAGGCGTTGTCGCTCAAGAATTAATTAACAAATGGTTCTATGATTTGCGTATAATAGTTTACAAAGAGAAAGGTAAACAAGCGATTTGTCATAATAAGGCGTTGGCGCGGGCGGGGTTTAAAGATTTTCGCACGAATACTTTTCTTGGGAATTTGGTGTTTGAAGCTAACCTGCCTACAAATGTTCTTGATTTGGCCGTCAAATGTGGTAATACTTTAGGTGAGGGTAATGATGCTTGGATCTTTGCTCTTGATGCTATGGTCAATGTTTCTGATAAGCATGTAGATGAAGCTTTTATAAAGGCGCAGCTTGATTTTGCGGCGCAGGAGTATTTGCCTGTGCAAAAAGTAAAGGCAGCTGAGACGCGTTTGACGGATTTTTCTGCTTGGAACACAAAGTTAGAGCAGGCTTTTAGTATGTACGCAAACTCTAGTTCTTACCAGAAAGTTAAAAATGTAATTGATGAAAATATTGCAAATAATAGAGATGCTCTTGTGTTTCATGAGGCGAATTCCTGTCCAGAGTTTTGGGAAAACACCCGACTTGTAACAGGTTTAAATGTGGCAGTTCCGCTCTTAAAAACTGCTCAAAGTCTAATAGACTAGTAGTAGCTCAAGTTGAGGAGAAGAAACAAGCTATGATGAGAATAGGAATAATAGGTGGTTCCGGATATGTCGGTGGAGAACTTTTACGTTTGTTACTTTTACATCCACATGTAGATGTAACTATGGTTACCTCACGTCAGAGTGCAGGTGAATACATTTTCAATATACATCCGAATCTTCGTGGTTTAACTCAACTCAAATTTGTACAGCAAAATATATCTGAGCTTCAAGAGAGTTGTGATTTAATCTTTACAGCAACTCCTCACGGGGGTTCAGTGGATCTTGTTCCCAAGCTTCTTGAGGCGGGTCTTAAAGTTATAGATATGAGTGCTGATTTTCGTTTAAAAAATCCAAATGGGTATGAAACATATTACGGTTGGAAACACACTAATTTTGAATTGTTAAACGAAGCTGTTTATGGTCTGCCTGAGCTTCATCGTGAAGAAATCAAAAACGCCAAAATAGTTGCTTGTCCTGGTTGTATGGCTACAAGTGCCATTTTAGGTTTGGCGCCTCTAGTTAAGTCTGGACTTGTTGATGTTGATAAAATTATAGTTGATCTCAAAGTTGGCAGCTCCGGTGGTGGTAGTAAACCCACTTCTACAGCGCATCATCCTGAACGTTTTGGTGGTGTGCGTCCATATCAGGTTACTGGGCATCGTCACATAGCTGAAGTAGAGCAAGAACTCTCTATCTTTAGTGATCAGCCGGTAAAAATCGGTTTCACACCCCACGCTGTTAACATGGTACGTGGCATATTGGCAACAATATACACCTATCCCAAACAGTCAATAACCAATAAAGATCTCTGGAAAGCTTTTCGTGGTATGTATGGAACTGAGCCCTTTATACGTCTTGTAAAATATCAAAAAGGTCAATTTCAACTTCCAGATCCTAAATTTACTCTTGGCACAAACTTTTGTGACATAGGCTTTGAAATTGATGAACACACCAATCGTCTTTTAGTGTTCTCTGCAATTGATAATATGTGTAAAGGGGCTTCTGGACAAGGTGTTCAATGTCTTAACTTGCTTATGGGGATAGATGAAACCACAGGCCTTAAGAGCACTGGTTTCCATCCGATGTGATATTATGTTGTTAGTAATTAAAATGGGTGGAAGCATCCTAAAAGAAGGCGCGTCAAGTGATCTTGTAGCTGACTTAAAAGAGGTAACTAAAGAGCACAGTGCTGTTCTTGTTCATGGTGGGGGTGTAGAAGTAACTGATATTGCTTCCAAATTGGGTAAAGAGCAAAAATTTATAATGTCTCCTGAAGGTTTTCGTAGTCGTTATACTGATAAAGAGACTGTTGAAATTTACACCATGGTTATGGCCGGTAAGCTCAATAAACAAATTGTTTTGTCTCTTCAAGCTAAAGGTATTAATGCTGTGGGTTTAAGTGGTCTTGACTCTGGTATTCTTAGGGCAGAGCGTAAAACTAAACTTGTAGCTGTTGATGAACGTGGGCGCAAAAAAGTAATCGACGGTGGTTACACAGGTAAAATAACTCATGTAGACACTAATCTTCTTAGTTTGTTGCTTGAAAAAAATTATTTGCCTATTGTTACCCCTATTGCTCTTAGCTCAGACTATGATCCTCTTAACGTGGATGGTGACAGGACTGCTGCTATCCTTGCGGGGGCTTTGGGCGCGGATAAATTAATTATGTTAACTGATGTTGAAGGTTTGCTTCTTAAGGGTGAGCGTGTGTCAAAAATTACTGCTACCGAAGTTAAAGAGGTTCTGCCCAAAATTGGTGGTGGTATGAGCACTAAGGTGCATGCTGGTCTTGAAGCGCTCAGTCAGGGGGTTAAAGAAGTTCTTGTAACTTCAGGAACTATTAAGCAACCTATAACTTTAGCTTTAAATCACAAAGTTGGTACAGTGATAACTAGTGAATGAACAAGAAATAATGGATATTGAATCTCTTTATTTGGCTAATGTTTTTTCTAAAAAGCCCCTAGTTTTTACACGTGGTAAGGGGGCTTTGTTGTGGGATATTAACGGTAAAGAGTATATTGACTGTGCAAGCAGTTATGGTGTAGCTGCTTTAGGTCATTGTCATCCAAAAATTGTAGCTGCTATAAAAACGCAAGCAGAGCAATTAATTACTCTTCATAGTTGTTACTATAATGATAAGCGTGCTGAGTTTATTCAAAAACTTGTTAGCATAACGCCTAAGGGTCTCAATAAAGCGTTTTTGTCAAACAGCGGTGCTGAATCTGTAGAATGTGCTTTAAAGCTTGCTCGCAAATCAACAGGTAAACCTGAGATTATAAGCATCATGGGTGCGTACCACGGTAAAACCATGGGTGCGCTTTCTTTAACTTGGGATAAAAAATATCGTGAACCCTTTATGCCTCTTATACCTGATATTAAACATGTTGCACCTGACAACCCTGAGAAAATCCGAGAAGTGATAACTGATAAAACTGCTGCCGTAATCATGGAACCCATTCGTGGAGAAGGTGGTATACGTGTTCCCTCTGACAATTATCTCCAACAAGTACGAGAAATATGTAGTGAAAAAGGGGTTTTGTTAATTTTTGATGAAGTGCAGACAAGTTTTGGGCGTACAGGAAAATTTTTTGGTTGCCAAAATTGGAATGTAACTCCTGATATTATGTGTCTTGCTAAACCCTTTGCGGGAGGGTTGCCTATAGGTATCACTGTTGCCCGCGAAGACCTTATGTCAACCTTAAAAGTAGGTGAGCATTCAACAACTTTTAGCGGTAGCCCCATAGTATGTGCTGCAGGTTGTGCTGCCCTTGATGTTTTAATAGATGAAGATCTAGCCGGTAAAGCAGCAGTTAACGGGCAATATTTTAAATCACAGCTTGAAGAGGTGGCCTCTAAACATAAAATCGTCAAAGAAGTACGTGGTTTAGGATTAATGCTTGGTGTGGAGCTTCGTTATGATGTTTATGGAGTGATACTGAAGGCTTTAAGCAAGGGTGTTCTTGTTATAGACGCCGGTAGAACGGTAATACGCATTCTTCCACCCTTGGTTATTAGTAAAGAACAAATTGATCAAGTGATTAAAGTGTTAGATGAGGCTTTAGGAGACGAGGAAAATGA
>Ga0123354_10008408_pt1 | contig 15682 bp, 13 predicted proteins | sample TergutLab28metaG_2_FD_97872 | JGI IMG/M metagenome (GOLD analysis project Ga0123354, IMG submission 97872) | Labiotermes labralis P4 segment gut microbial communities from Petit-Saut dam, French Guiana - Lab288 P4 | ecosystem: Host-associated > Arthropoda: Insects > Digestive system > Gut ...
CTTCCATTGGCTCCTCCACCAGCCTGCCAGAACCCTGTCAGGTATAAATACACCACACATCCCATCCCCTGTCATACTTCATCCACCTGCCTATGAAGATGGAACTGATAGAGGGTTCCGAAATGTCGGCTATTAGCACTGTGATGCCAGGGAATTACCCAAAAGAAAACATATTACATATAGAACACGGCAAAAGCTTAAAATCAAGAATATATAATATCTCATCCTTCAAGGCCATAAACTTACTATTGATAACCATAAGAACCTCAAATTTCAAGTAAGTATTTGTCCTTTACTGTCCATCGATAAGTGTTTGTACCTCATACTGGCAAATGATTGGTATCTTATGTTCCATCAATAGTACTAGTGCCTGGAACAGTGCCATTCTTTTATGCTGATACAAATTCCTGTTATAATGGGATGCTACTGTATTAGATCCATACGCTGAAATTTCTGTAAACTCTTCATCATAACATCAAGGAAGTTCTTGGTAACCTTTGCCTTTTATTAAAGACACTTGCTTAGGTAAGTGTTATCTGTTTAACTACTTAACAGAGCAGAGAAAATCTTAAGAATTTACAAGGTAAACAAACTGTTTATAGTTACCATTAAACACACCAATAGGATATTTAATTATTAGTTTTCCTTATTTTAATGGCTACGTGTTTTGGTTTTTTGACTATTATCAGGCCATTGTACAGAAACTTAAGGCACATGCAGTGCAGTTTATGTAGTATGGGGTCCCATAAGACTTACAGTTATATAAAATATTACAAATTGCATAACATCAAGTAGTTTTGGCTGTGTAGCGATTGATTGGTAATAAATCTTTGTTGGTCTGAATGGAATTTAAAATATATTGTATTTTACATTTAAAAGGTGTTGAGAAAAATAGATTTAAAAGCTGTTGAGTAAAATACGTTTAAAAGGTGCTGAGTAAAATACAATAATATAGAATAATGTACACTTCATACAATTGACATATTGTGGAACTTATGTTAAGGCTGTTTTAACTTTATTCAAATAACATCTTTTACATTTTTTGTTTATAACAGCCCAATGATGTCCCATTTGGGTCAAAGCATGTAGTCACTTCCAATGCAAAACACAAACTGGATACTAATGCCAATGTACTACAGTTGATCACCCTATAAGATTTGACTGCACAATTCCTCACTTCAGGGTTGCAACCTCAAGAATACGAAGTACATGACATTATTCTTTGGAGAAGATCGGACAGAAAGCATTGGAAGGTTGTAAGAAGGTTAAAAAAGCATGTTTGGAAATATACAACATATCAACAGAAAACTTACCAGCACAATACAGAGAATTCTCATCTTCTGCTAGACAGAGACATAAAATGTCTGCCTTATGGGTCTGGAAACTTTCTATCTGTGTTCCCAAGTTGCCATCCCAGAAACTGATACAGCCTCTGCCAGAAATAAAATTACAGTGTAAATAACACAACAGAAGATGAAACACTACAAATACATGACAAAGCATACCACACTTACCGAAATATAAGACACATATATTTCCCAGATTCATCACCTGAAAAATGGGGGCCCACCTTGTAAGTACACATACAATTAAACAAGTTATGTAAGCGGCTTTGGTGGTGTAGGGGTAGCGTGCTGCTTTTAAGTACCCAAGTTCACGGGTTCAAACCCGGCCGAAGCCGTCAGGATTTTTTAGGGAAAAAAAATCCTCAGCACGCATTCCTTTGGAAGGGAAAAACCATGGGTCCCATGTCACAGATTTGTGGCATGTAAAAGATCCCTGAATTTACGTGGAAGTCGCAATCTCAGGCAAAATTACTGGTTCATTCTTGTCCACATAGTTCCACCTTTCGCTACTAGGATCTCTCATGTCATTGTGAATGTGTAGGTACCTGGTGGCGAACGTGGGAACGTCCAAACAGGCGGGGGGATAGGGTGAGTACAATAAGCCTTCTAGGCTGCAGTACATCTGTGGCATTAGCCACGGGCCCTACTGACGAAGAAGAAGAAACATGTATAGGTACTGTCCTGAAAACTGAAAACTCTGAAGGGGTGTCTCTTACAAATGGGTAAATATAGTTTGTCTGATAATTGTTAGGTGTGTTAGAAATTACTGTTTAATGAGACTGCATGAACAGTTATGTCCTTCTACATGGCAATGGGAAAAGAGAATCATAATAAAAGCAGTGACATACACTGCAGCAAAAATGTATTTCTCCTTGAAAGCGTATTTCACAAAGCATGCACATTTTGTTTCTGTTTTTCTAATGACCACATGATCCTGAGCCTCCTATAAACTGGGTATTGGGTCTCTTTTCCAGGAGTAAGGTGACCAGGATGTGGCACTGACCACCCACACCCATCTACTGCTGAGTTTAAAGAAAGAGTAGAGCTATGTATCTATTCACCTCTGGGCCTTCATGGCCTATTCTAGAGTAAACATTACCTTTACCTTTATTTTTACCTACTCTGAAGCATTTCTAACATATTTTAAACAGAATGCACAAAGCCTACTTCCAGTTTTACTGATTTGCATTCCTGAAGATCTGTAACTCCTATTAATGCACATTATTTCTATCAGTAAGAACAACTTGGTACTTTATTAAGCCAAATTATAGGTTGTGAGATATAAGCGTGAAGTTTCACATCATCATACATGTGATTGCAGACTTACAAAATACTTGGTATACAAAGCGTACAATGTTTATGATGCATCTAGTTACCGAATTTCATATTCCTGGTGCCAACAGTTTATTAATTACCCCACACACACATGAACTTTTGTGTGGCAGCCACATTTACAACATTTCACACAAAAAATTAGGCCTCCCTTAAAAAAAACTGCTGTTTATTGGAGATACATCACCACACAATATTTCAGAATACAAAACTATATGACACTAGTGTCAATCCCACCTCACACACTGATACGTTTACTATGCTTTTATCAGTGAATGCAGGTAGTACGTACAATGTTGGGCTCACCTCCACCAGCACGCAGCAGTGCAGGTACAGACACACACAGACAAACAGCACACAAATCTCATAAGCCTACTTGATTGTCTTAAGGAAGGAAAGTAGGACCATAAAAAGGGATGAACTCAGACAGTAGTTAGGCTACTGAATTACGGCAGCAGTAAACAAAATTATGGCTATGGAGCTAGTAGACACTGACAGTCAAACACAACAAATAATTTAATGTAAAAACATTGAGTTTTTAAAAAATATGTTACACTGATTCAGTCATTGCAGCCATCATCAGGCAAAATCTGTATGAAAATGTACAAAGAAAGGTAAACACTGATGGTGAAAGAGGCCTCCCTCTTACAAGTACTGTCATGTTAGTATGTATATTGTCACAGATAACATAGCTGAATGTTATGTTTGTTATAAAATAGGTATATTATTACTTTCATGTAAATATTGTTACAGTTTTCTAATTAGCTTCAAGAATACATTTAAAAATTATTAAAATTGGTACAGTATCTTAAGAATTGGATGTTAAAAATCAATTAACAGTAACAAGAGTACATTTTTTGTACAGACTTCACCTGATGATGGCTTTAATGGCTAAAACACATACCATATTATTGTAAAACCTGAATGTTATTACAAAAAACCATTTGTTGTATTTGATTGTCATTTGTCTATTAATTTTATAGTTTCAGGAAGCACAATGGGATGTAGCTGCCTAAGTGAATTATGGTTTCAAATTCTTAAGCAAGGTGTTGCAATGGTGCTATCACTTTATATCTTACATTATTCTGTTTGTGAAGCATATGTCCTAGAATAATGGGGTACTACACTTAGCCAAAACTATGGCACAAATTCATAACAAACTCATTTCAGTACTCTAAACCCAACATAAAAATGTGGAAACTAAGGCACATGTGAATTTTAGCAAGTTATGTAATAAGGAGGGGACCGCGGTGGCACAGTGGTTAAGGTGCTGCGCTACACATTGGAAAGTCATTGGTTCGATCCCAGCTGGTGTCATTGGATTTTTCATTGACATAAAATCCTCCCAATCGCACTATGGCCCTGGGGTCGACTCAGTCTTTAACAGAAATGAGTACCAGGAGCATTTCCTAGGGGTAAATGTAGCCGGTGCGTAAGGCTGACAATCTACCAGCATTCTATGCCGTTGTCACAAAATATGGGAACCTTAACTTCCTGGAACCCTCCGGGCCCCTCTAGGCCTGTAACAGGAATGCTTTACCTTTATGTAATAAGGAATGTGGTGTAAGCACATGTTCCTCCCTACACGCACTCTGAAATGGGAAATTCTGGTACACCCTCCACAAATGTACCAGTTTTAACTACCTGGAATCACCACTAATAATAGTGAAGTCCTTGGTGACTGCGAGACACCATACGATGGTTTCTTTCTTTCTCTCATCACGACCAGCTGTCATACGATGTATTGCGTGTCCTGACTCTACATTCCAGATCCGTAGAGCGTCTGCCGACCCTGTCACGATCACATCACCTGTTGCATCCCATGCAAGACACAAGATTCGACCTATAAAATTAACAACACAGTTTCAACATTTGCAAAATATGAAACCTCAGTCAGATGTCATCAGAAACAACACAGCTGAAAGCATACACCATTTTCCACACAACATTAATTTCAACATATATGAAGTTTATTAGCGTAGGTGTACGTATTAGTTTCCTATACTGTATGGCGAAAATCTACTTAAGACCGATTATGTTAATATTCTTTAAAATAATCTAACTAAAGACAAAGGACCCTAAAATGGAATACCATTTTTGAAATTGAGAAGTACTCAGGCTATCAACAAATCCAACATTAACATAGCATTATTTGTAAAACAATAAGATTTTGTAAATAACATCATAAATAAAAGTGTTTCACAACTGGGCATATGATATGTCATTTTCACTTGACACGTCCACATTTTAGTGTTTTTCACCTGTTCTGTTTGGTGTCTTGTGTCTCAGGTGAAGTGTTGATGCAGGTCACAAATCTGGCAATCTAAATACAGGGTTTTTCATAAGTCCATGAAACATTTTAAAAACTCGCAACAAATAAACTACTCAACGGATCACGGTAGTTCTTATGCCGGTAGAGAGAGAAACTCTCCAAGTTTTTTTTACATATTTCACAGTTGCTCAATGTGTCCACCTTTGGTAATAAGGCATACATCTATGTGATAGTCCATCTTGTTCCACACGCATGTCAGCATATCACGGTCGACCAGAGCCACAGCAGCAGTGACATGGTTGCGAAAATCTGGAGATTGGCGGTGAGTGGAGGCACAAATTAAGAAAAAGTCGCAGGGGGTTAAATCCAGGGACAGGGGTGGCCATTGCATTAACACATCATTTTCTTTTCCTGTGCGTCCTATCCACCTTTGTGGCAAGTTTTGATTGAGATACCCTCGCACATCTTTGTAGTGAGCCGAAGAGCCGTCTTGTTGAAAGATGCAATCATTACTGTCTTCATTCAACTGTGGCATCAGCCAGTTTTCTAACATGTTTCACGGACTTATGAAAAACCCTGCATAATATAGTGACAATCATTAAAGACGATGATGCATATGATATTTTCCTGCATTAAATATTAGAATAATTTTGTACAAAACACTTTCCATATAATCAATACACGTTTTGCCCTTTTAATATGCTTTCCATTTAAAAGAATTTCCCACCTAAAAAAGCATAAAAGTTCCCTATAGTATGAAATATTCACACCATTAACATGATTCTTACAAAAAAGCAGGTACATAATAAACCACTTTTCCCCAGGTTCAGTTTGCAAGTTCCCATTCCTTTAATTTCTTTCAAACACAAAATGATGAAATAATGTTACTACTTACAGGCTAATCTCCAAGATAATACCCATGCACGTGTGTTCCGCAGTACATGATGCACACTGTTCACCTGTCATGTGAGTCATCTGTCATCATTGTGAGTAGATGTGATTTTGAAGTATGATGATATCTGACACCAGTTATTGTTACAAGGATAATAGATCCACGTGATAATATAAAATATGATCTACAGCTTTCATGGCGACTAATTTAATAAAATTTATCAGACTCACAGTTGTGTCAGGTGAGTGAACCACTTGACACAGCTGTGGGTCTGAGGAAGTTTTATTGTGATAATATAAGCTATTGTTAACCGTTTCTAAATTAATGATATTAATCATATGCAATCTACAAGGTTAAGAAGCAAGGGTTAGAGTGAAGTGAGACTACATAACTCTTTTACTTCAACTTCAGTAATTTGATTTGTTCAATTCATACTGCTCAGATGCAAACAGTTTAAATCCTGCAACATGTGATCGGCATGGCTACTATGTAAAGCAATCTCAATTAAAGAAGATCCGGGCATTATAAACAAGGTGGATGATACTATGAATGTTTCTTGCACATCAATTAATGAAGACCTGAGTCTGCAGAAAATCACTGTAAGAACCTCAAACCTTGCTATGAATGAAGAGCTTGGCATTTGTGTGTCAGCTTTACATACACTAATATCAAATGAAGAAAAAATATTCAAACAGTCTGTTAGCAAAGAGTTGGACTGGTAAGAGATGAAAACAGCAAAATATGAGGAGGCATAATAGAGGACAAATATGGCAATCACTTGACAAAGGATTGAAATGACATGTGCAATATTGGGTTCAGTACAGACTGCGGCAAAACAATGTAAGTAATAACAAAAACATTCAATATACCAAGGTCTTACATCAAATAAGTACTGATGTTTGCACACATATACTATTAAAACACCATTTTATTAACACTATGCATAATTCTGACATGTTTCAGCCCTCAAATGGCCATTCTTCAGGACCAAAATTGATACATTTCAGCAGCACAGTCAACAAAATGACTCACCAGATGTAAAATTCAACTTAATGAGCAATGTGTAGTGTGTTACGCGGCAGCCATATGACATCTGGTAACACATTTTGTTAACTCTGCTGCCGAAATGTATCAATTTTACTCCTTGAGGATGGCCCATTGAGGGCTGAAACATGTTGCAGTGATGTACAGTGTTAATAAAGTGGTGTCTTAATAACACATGAGTGCATTTGTTGGTATTTATTTGACACAGTGACATTAGTGCATGGATATGAACAAGATAAACACATGGCCTTGTTTTAGCCTTTTTGCTTTAACGCTCATTACCTTATCCTGCTAATGTGGAGAATATGGTGAGCTCCTAATAATGCCAGCAAATGGCAGATGGGATTTAATTCGGCATTTAAAGGGTTAAACCAATTCTTAATTTATGCGCCCTCATTTTTGGTTTAATGCCCTTAGGCAGGTTTGTTTGCATTTAAGTTCCCCCCCTCCCCCCCCATGAAGGTATCACTTTTGATTTATGCCCAATTTTTCAGCAACACTACCAGGGTGTAAAACAAAGCCTCAGTATACTGCAAAACAGCAGATACCATGAAAGAAGCAGAATATGCCAAGATGGCTAGACTTATAAACATAAAGGAGAACTTTTGCATCTATGTATGCAAACATCTTACTCTAATACAAGAACAGAAATGAGGCTGATGTGGCCAATAATATTTTACACTTAAGCAAAATTACTGTAGGCACACCAAGGCATATGCAACATCACAACAACACAGATTACATGCTGACAAGAGTAAAACAGACAGCTGCAGACAATTTGCTGAACTAGAGCTTTTCATATGCAACAGAATGAAGATTGTCTATATTAAGATTCACGTTTTCTGCTATATAAAGCCACCATGAATGTTAAACACTCATATGGCAACACACAAAAAGACTTGAATGATCACCAATGCTACTGTGGTAACATTCTATTTCACATCCCTGTTACATCTATACAACAGCTAGCAGATAAAATAATCAACTAATGATACTACAATACAACTGTTTAAAGAATCCTAGGAATATACAGTTAAAGCTAACCATGTTATATCTGCAAACCAAAAAGACAGGCAGCTTTTGTACTTTGCATGACCTGGAGACATATTTTGATGAAAAAGTGATATGGTTATTCATCAATGACATGAGATATATACGGAGATGACAGAACTTTTAATGAAATTTCTGTCCCTTAACAATGTATCTAAAACAGCTCTGGCAGAAGATGCTGTTACAGAAGACTGTAAAACTTCATGGCTTTCTATTGTATGTGGACACTCCAGTGGATGGTTCAAAATATGCTGAAACTTGTGGAGTGGATCATTTTCATCTAATTTACTTTATTTAATAAACAGCCATATTCAGATGGTCACCTTCAAATATCAATCTCACTCCATTACAAGTAAATACACAGGGCCCAAACCCATAATCTGGCATGACCCAAGAACCTCATACTGGCACACAGAGCCACTAGTGCCAGGTATAGTGGAATATGAGTTGGATTTCGGCAAGTAGTGCCACACCACAATAAGTGTGGCATCAGTGTGATTTGGTCACAGCTAGGCTACACCAACAGCAGCAAAGCACCATCATTAAAGTAGGAGAAAACTGTATGTGATGGCATTCTTGGATACAGTATGTCAGAATTACTGTACAGCACATACAGTTCTGTAGATAACAAATCCACTGTAGACCACAATGCTCCAAGGGGTCCCACAATATGCCCATGTGAGGACTGGGCACTCGAACTCACATGGCCAAGTACAATGTGTATATTCAGTAGGGGTAAGGTAAACTTGTCCCTGTACACACCATGATAGCAGACAGTGGCAGCAGAGATAGAATGGCTCCATTCATTCTTAGCATCACATTCTGAAACTCTTATCTTGGTGCTTCATGTCATTTGTATTCACCATGCTCTCTAGTCCCTTCCCCTGTCTTCAAAATACATAATATTTGTACATTTACTCACTCTGTGTTTTCAGGTTAACCATTTCCTACTTCCTTCCTTCTCTAATTACCTACAGTTGGGTGAGTGTGTACTGCTGAATAAAGCCACTTCAGAATATGACCGGACTATTTTCAGTTCAGTTACTTGCAAAGTAATGTATCTATTTTGTTCTAAGGGTTAATCTTTTGACGCCTAATGTCAACTATAGTGGTCGTACCACACCGCTAACCTCTAAAGTTGCATTTTATATATTTATTCAACAAATATAGGTACTGAATATTTTAAACATGGTATACACTCTCTGTTTTTTTCACTTCAAAATGCAGTTTGTTTCATAATTCTAATGTATTTGGTTTTTGTATTATTCACATTTTATATACAGGATGTGCTAAAATTAAAAAAATAATTCCGGCGCCAAAAGATTAATCACCAAACATCACAGTTGAGAGGGCAGCACTCCTGTTTCATATTTGGGAGGACCTCATTTCAAATGTTAGTCAGGGGACCAATTATTCTTAACTTGTTCATGGATTTTCCTCAGTTCCCATGGTCAAATACCACAACTGTACTTCTAACTGGGTCACTGGTTTCTTTCACATTCTATCCACTTTTATGTTCAGTAATCACACTACCACTCAACATCACAATGTCTCGGCTATTGACAGTACTGTTAAATAAAGAACATAAAACAAATGTTTGTTAACTCGTGCGCCCCCACATTTTTGTGATACACAAGTGTTAGTAGTTACCTATTGCTGCCTGCTTGCATACTTTCTGATGAGGAGTAGCATAACCTTCTGCTGGGTGTCTTACCTGAGAATATTCTAGGAAGGCCACTCTCCAACTCTTAGTAAATGAGAATTTTATATTACTAATCAGATAATGGACGAAAAACAGATGATGTGCCACACTTACCTTCTTGTTTATCTAGAATTTTCTCATACATTAATTTTTCATCAGTGACAGTGAAAATGTTAATATATCCATCTTCAGTGCCAGCCTGCAAAGGAAACCAGAATTAACAGAAATAAATACATAACTTTTTCAAATGAAAATGTGCTATACCATTTTAAGATTAACTGTCAAGACATTAAAATTGGAACACAATCAGACATGGCAAGTATGGAGACATGGCTGATTTGCTGTATGTGAATACTGTGGCAGGTGTTCTGCATGCAAAGCAGGCTAGTGAAAAAGACAAAGAATGTGATTACAGAATGTTATAAATGGCACACAACAGTAGAAGAAAGAAGAAACTTAAAAGCATCTTTCGCTATGCCCCTCAAGAATTGGACTAATGTACTCGAATCGAAAATGAGAAGGCGCTATGAGATTAAAGTGAAGCTTGGAGTCAAACAGTAAAGTCGCTCATATGACCATAACATCCTTCTCATCAATAATTGCTAATGTCCCTTACTCAAGAGAATGCAGATGACCTGCACAGTGTGGGTAGTCATGGCAATGGTCAAAGGGAAAAATTATAGATCCTGTCAAAAACGCGAGCCTCTAACAGTGCAAAACCTTCTTTCCACTGTTCTCTGTTTACAAGGTGTTACATCTGTAGCAAGCCTAAAGTCAAATTTATGCGTACCTCTAATGACACAGAACACTACATAAAATAAGTGTATTATCTCACATGCAAAAAACATGGCTGCACTTCAGCCACATATATTTTTAACTGGAATACATCGGTTATTGGTCACAAGCAAGAGGGGGTTAGCTTTCTTCAGTGCAAACAACTGCCAAGTTTAACTGCATGCTCCTCAGTCAGTATCAGTATTAAACTCATTCACTAACCTACTGATTCCAACCCAAATATGAAGAAAACAGTTTCTTCCAAAACACTAATACCAGTTTATCTGAATACAGACATGCACATAACAGTATTCTTAATGCATATGGCCAGTAACAGATTCTTATGTTCGTACAGTCCATACTTACTGCAAGACGTGTGTTGCTGTGGTTACTGGCAAGACACCAACTGGGGCCAGCTGTTACAGGAATATCATACTGCAATATACAAACACAATACTTAGTCAAATTATGATAACTGAAAAAAAATCATGCACTACTACTTACAGTTCGTCTGCTACAATCTCACCACAGGATACTGTAAGTGGTATAACATTTAAAGTTATACACAGTGAAATCTTGAACACCATACTCCATAGACAGTACTGTATTTTATATGTCATAAAATATAAACAAGTATTCACAAACCATGTTGGAGTGTCCATTAGTTTCCTGAATACAAACATAAAAGTTCAGACTAGTGGTCTAAAAATTTTCCAAAACTCTAGGATCCACCTCAAAATCCTAAGTACCAGAAGGCTGACAAGAAGCAAGTTCCACACCAAGGACCCACAAATAATATGTTCCACCACAAAAATTTAGTCCTTCAGGTGAACCAGCGCTAGGGATTTGTGTGTCCGTGGTTCTGACAATATTTTGAGGGACTGCTGTAATGTTGGTCAGGTACAGTTTTAAATGGATCACTCTGTACAATAGGAATCTTTAATTCAAAAGTTTATATAACTTAAACAACACTTTCCAATTACATTATAGTATGTACAGTTCAACCTGGAACAGGCCACAAAGGCACAGACGGGGAGTAAAAGTAAAGTTCTACTCTTTCTTTAACCTTGGCACTAGATGGAAGTGGGTGGTTAATGTCACACCTCAACAACTTCACCCACAGGAAAAAGACTCAGTACCCACTGTACAGAAGGCTGGGTGGGCCCCAGGGCCAGTCTGGGCAGGAGAAGAATTTGATCCCTGTAACTTGATATATGGACTGCGCTATCCCAGCCCATATTACATTGTACAAAAAACCTAAAACATATCAGTTTAAAAACATTCCTGCAAAGCAGCATATCACAATCATCAGATTCAGTCAGTAGCCACCATCCACACCCTCTATGCATAAAATGATAAAATTACAATAAATTATCAACTGGCAACACACTTGGTCATGCCTTATCTGTGGTACTATCACAGCACTTGTTGGAAGGTGCAGGGAAAAAACCATGAAAGACGACAGCAGGATAGCTGGAGTCTGGGCCAGGATGTGACACAAACAACTGCTGAATACAAAGCAGGAGTGCTAACCAATTGACTGCATTGGTCAACCTACACAATGTCATACACCAGAAGGCCACAAAATAAATGTTCACCAATGCAAGAACCTTGAATCTCATACAGAAGATTCAGAAAAACCACAAATTATAAAAAGCAGCATTACTTTGACTAAGAGTGATTGCAGATTGTATTCTGTAACAGTTCCCTGAAGGCCAGAACTGAATAACCGCTCTCCACACCAAGTTAATGCTTCAACTGAACTGTTGACTCTCCCTGGTATGGTCCGTTCAATGTGAGGTGTATGGTCAAGGTTCCAAACTTCCACTGAGCAGTCTGATCTGTATGCAAACAAAATAATCACAGTTACAGGCATCATGCACACAGTTTTTGTTGCTACAATTTTGTTAACCCTTGGAAGCTTCAAATTCATTGAACAATCAATACATTCACACTCAGGTCGTACATAAAATTACACTGCATCTCAGATCAACCAGTTAACAATGTTCACGGTTATAATCACTGCTTATAACAAAAATCACATGAAACATGTCAATACCCACAGTGAGCAATATGCTGTATTTTAAGCGTGTTCACAAAATTTACATTTGCTGATATTTATTAGGCTTTATTTAAAATGGGAATAATGTAATGTAATGTAATTCTCCTGTATAAAAATACAATAACATCTGTTGAAGCTACATGGACTATATACATTACAGAGTATGAGTGCGTGTTTGTAGCCCTAGTTATCCAGCACGCAATGCACACAATCATATTGTCATCTATGACCTGCCCGGCTAGGCTACATTGTTCCATATTATCTCATAAATGGCATAATTAAAAAAAAAAGTTATTGGACATAAAATGAGTATTTTGATTTTCTCTACAACTTTTATTCCAAACATTTCTCATTCTAAGAAGAAGTCTGTGAGATATAATCATAAATGTATGTTAGTCTTCATGTAAAATACCCATTATTCTTGTGAGATTTTAATAAAACTTGGATTTTCTCAACATGTTTTTGAAAAACACTCAAATATTAAAGAAAATCTGTTTGGTGAAAGCCGAGATGTTCCGAGTGGATGGACGGACAGACACACAAGAAGACAGATATGATGAAGCTAATAATCTCTTTATGTAATTTTGGGAACACACCTAAAAAAGAAAATTTGTCATACCCAGACTTTCTAGCAACTAATATAAACTATTAGTTTCTCTTTACAGTATTTGTTTCTGCACAATACATTAACAACATCAGCATAAGCAGTTGATGTACAGCATCTGATTTCAGTCCCTCCAGGTTTGCTCTATCCTACCTAAGTTCATACTAAAAAGTCACATTGAAAACAAATGATAATAAGGCACCTCCTTGTTTCAGACCATTATGAATAGAAAAATAAATCACATAAATTTTTCTCTACCCAGTTTACATTGGTTCCACTGGTCTATCAAACTCATCAAGAATATCAAATAAAATGTCCCTCATAACCAAAACAGAGGTTTTCTTAAAGGTCATAAGTAGCTTACGTACTGTCACATAGTATTCCCAACTTTCTCTCAAGTAGCTAATGAATGCAAATATCTGATTAGTTGCTCTACTACATTACAATCCATAGTCATAATATCCCAAAACTTCAATTCCATCTTTAAGTAATGTAATAATCATTAATAAATATGAAAATGCAATCACAACACATTCCTTAACGTCAGTGTTACCTTCAATCTTGTACATTTCTTGCCACATTCTGCAAATTAGCTTGCCATGATTCCCAACAAACTAACAAACAACAAGCTAGGCAATGGGCATGTGTAAGTTCAGAGCAGTCAAAGCCCATAATGTACGAGGTAATTACCATGAATGAACCCAGGTGGCTCTCTTCAGGTATGAATATAGACAGTTGCAGATCCAGGACATTGTTTAAGGGGAGGTGCATGTGGTTAATGAAACAAAAACTAAATTTAGTCAAAAAATGTAATCAATGTGAAATATAATTATGCACAAGCCAATATTACCAGGAGCAGGGGTGCCCTGTGCACTCCCTCCCTGGACCCAGCCTTGAATGTAGACATTTTCTGAGTTTGTCTTGATACAGTATTTCATTCAAAGCATAAACCCCGAAAAAAATTCATGCTCAGAGGAATGTAAATACAGAAGGTGTGTGTTTACTATCCACAGGCCAGCAGAGCATCAAGATGAATAAACACAGAAGACATCTACAATCATATCTAAAGAGACCAGGAAGAATTCAGTCAGACAATTTGCCTTGTATATTATAAGAAATGTAAAAATATAGGATTCACTCTATAAAAACACTAGAATATGCAACTGCAGGCAGGAGTACAAAACAATATTCTCTAATCTATATACTTTTAAGATATTTTACGCAGTTTCGGTTTACTGACAGCACGAATCGGTAAAACCCGACTTTTAATCTAAATTATAATTTTAAATAAATGAAAACTTATTTTAATTCTGACATGTTGATTGTACTTTATTCTTCCTTAAGATGTTTTAATCCAGCACCTCATAATGACCGGAAATAGGGCCAAAATATGTAGTATATACTGAAATTTAATTATAGAAACTGAGTTGCGAACAATGAACTGTGTATTATTTTTGTATAAATTCATAACAGGATGTATAAACCTACGTTTAAGTTTCCCACAGTTTTATTAGAACTTATGCATAACATGTACAATACGAGGTTAGGTTCATTACTTGCCTGGAGAGAGCTAGCTTCTTCCCAGTCACATCATAGGCCATACAATGAATTGCTCTTGGTTCTAAATCATAAAATCTTATGCTATGCACTCTACAAGAAGACATGATTTTTAACGCCACTATCAAAAACACTTACGGCCAACGAAATACAAAACATGCACAACAAACCACATGGTATCCCTACCATTGTGCAGAGGTTATAGCAACTCTGTCCCCCCCTGGTGGGAATTTTCCCAGCTGGCATAGATTACAACTGTCGGTGACATTCCGTGGCATTCCCTAACACGAATTAACTTAGTGAATCCATGATTCGCACGATGACAGTGATTATCCATGGAGTGAAGTCATTTTGGATGAGCCAATAGGTCCAGTGCATCATATTTAATGAAACTCGATGTTTCATTATAGTTACTTTTATGTTCATACAGTGCATATTGAATAACAAATGTTTATTATATACCAACATATGCACAAATATGTGGCGTAAATTTATAATTACTCCGACGTGTTTCGGTGTTAACACTTTCCGACCGGCGTCGGGTCTCTCACGCCACCAATCCGGCGTTGGTACTAGTTCATAAGCTTGTTAAAAAAAAAAAAGTATTGGGCGTAATGGCTTCGGCTTTGTACCATTAGACTCGTCCATGTTCGTATATTCAGTGCCACTGGTCGTGTCCCTTCCAGCGCTTATAAGTGCGTAGTGAGGGTCGGTATAATATGTGCGCAATCAGCGGTTTGACCTTGCAGTCAACGCGAGTGTGTTGTTTGTTTTCGTTAGCGCACCCAAACATTCAGGCGCCACAAAATATCTTGGGGCTGTCAAAGCATGCAGTTCTGAAGTATCCACGGGACGTGACGGCAGCTGATCTTTTTGTGTGCAGCACAAAAGCATGGAAACCCCCACACCGAGTGTTAGTGCAGGAAACACTTCACAAAAAAAGTATATCGGAACTGATAAAATAAGTGAAATTGTGAATGATTCGGACTCAGATGGTGGTAATTTTACTGAACTGTCTGACAGTGACACTTGCATAGCAGATTCACC
>Ga0123354_10008409_pt1 | contig 15681 bp, 3 predicted proteins | sample TergutLab28metaG_2_FD_97872 | JGI IMG/M metagenome (GOLD analysis project Ga0123354, IMG submission 97872) | Labiotermes labralis P4 segment gut microbial communities from Petit-Saut dam, French Guiana - Lab288 P4 | ecosystem: Host-associated > Arthropoda: Insects > Digestive system > Gut ...
GGAAATTTGAACCACATTGGCAAAGGCATTTACACTTTGTTAATCGGCGGAATAAGCGAACCCGGAGAAATTACAGTCACTGTGGATAAACCCGGGTTTACAATTACAAATGATACTAAAAATGTAGATATCTACTATAACAACCAACCCAAAGCCGGCGATATTTCGGTTGACTTTTTGGATTTGGAAACAGATGGCATACAAACTGCTACAACTTCTAAATTAATCCTATACTTCAACAAAGATATTGATGGACTTTCGGCAGATAATATTTTTGTAGAGCCTGTAAGCTCTGATTCAGATCAGGGAATTTCCCAGAATACAGAAAACCTGAATAACGGCATCATAACCGGACCTTTGACCCAAATTGGAACAGGAATTTACGAGCTGGGTATCACAGGAATTAATTCCTCCGGGGAGATCCGTGTCGCAGCAGCCAAACCGGGATATTACTTCAATGGTGAAAAAACCACAGATGTTATTTATACCAATCCCGCAAAGTTTATTTCCCTTGATGCCAACGGTTCAGTATATGAAGCCACTACGAATCTGACCCTGACTTTCGACAAAGACATTGGGGATATTTCCATAGATGATATAATTTATTTTAATGCAGGCGATACCGGCGCCCTCATTAAGACAACCGGGAATATGGTACATACATCCGGTTCCTGCCAGTATTCGCTGGAAATAACCGGAGTTAAAAAAGACGGCGATGTGGCCATTGACGTTATAACGCCAGGGTACTCGTTGTCCGGCGGTCCGTTGTCTGTTCCGGTGTTTTTTGCTGAACCATTAAACCTGACCGTTGATCACAACGGCGTTTCGGGCGCTGTCATGACAACATTGCTGACCCTTACATTGGATAAGGATATCCAGGATTTAAGCAATGATGAAATTATCCTGTCCGGTAATACAGGCGCGTCAAAAGGGGAATTGACAAAAGTTCCGGACGTACCCGGAGTATACGAACTGGAAGTTACAGGTATTACGGCCAGCGGCCGGGTCACAGTAACAATAACCAGAGAAGGATATACCATAGCAACGGCAAACAGGTATGTTTATTATTACGTTTACATACCGCCGGTACAGGCGGTTCTGGAGAAACTGGAAGCCAACGGTTCTCTGGATTCAACAACTACCAAACTGATTCTTACATTTGATCAGGATATTATCGGATTAACAGAAGCTGATATAGAACTGAACAGTAACGAAACAGAAGCGACAAAAGGTATTTTAACCAAAACTCCCGGCCAGACAGGTGTTTATGAACTGGCTTTAAATGACGTTAACAATACAGGGGACGAGAATGTAAGCATTTCCAGAAATGGTTATGATTTTGGCGGCACGGGCGGCAGCGCAAACGGAAGCGTTACCATATACAGGGAAACGGCAAACTGGATTGGCATAGCCGGAAACGGTTCAATGCAGCAATCCACCTCTGTAATCACTCTTACTTTTGATAAAGACATTAATGATTTGACAGCGGATGCCGTAACAATTACTCCTTTGGGTACAGCCGATGTCACAATGTCAATAAACACCGTCAGAAGAACCGGCCTCGGAGTTTATGAACTTGCAGTTAATATAACATCTTCAAGCATTGTCCCGATAAGCCGGAATATAAGGATTTCGATCGGGAATACCAAATATATAATTAATAGTACATTGAACAATCAGGCCCGTACAATAACGTTGTATTATTATGCAGCTCCCCAGAATATTCAGTTTAATAAATTAACAGCAGATGGTTCAACAACCGAAACGACATCAAAATTAACCTTAACCTTCAGCCAGGACATAAGCGGACTGACTGCCAATGATATTACCTTAACGGCCAATGGGGTAACTGCACAAAAAGAACAGCTGGTTCCCAAAGGTGCAGGAGTTTATGAACTTGGTATAAGCGGAATAACCGTTCAGGGCTTAACAGCTGGCTGGGGTTCAGGTCTGATTACAATTACCATGGGTAAAGCAGGATACACATTCACGCCGGGTAGCCTGAGTGTGAATATAAATCAATATATACCTCCTGTTTCGGTAAGTTTTTTGAATTTGACCGCAGATGGTTTTGATAATTATCTTACGGGGCAAACATCTGGATCTTTGATACTGACGTTCAACCAGCAGGTAGCAAATCTGGACAGCCTTATTACTTTCGATAATGGAGGTACAGGAGCTGTCAAAGGGACATTAAGCGGTACAAATCCGTATACTTTAAAAATCAGCAATGTAACTACTAACGGTTCGGTAACAGTAAAACTGGCAAACAATGATGAATATGCCTTTGATCCTGCAAGCCGCAGCGTTGATGTAATCCATTATGCACCGCCTGCAGGCATTTCTTTTTTAAAACTTGAAGCTGATGGTTCCGATGGTTCAGGCGGTACTCAAAAGACCACTACAACAAAACTTACCTTGACTTTCAGTCCGGCAATCGGTGATTTGTCTGCGGGAGACATTACATTGACCGCAAACAACACAGGCGCAGAAAAGGGATCGCTTGAAAACAAGGGAGCCGGTGTATACGACTTATGGCTTAACAATATTTCTGCATCCGGCCAGGTATCGGTTACAGTGGATAAAACAGGCTATATTTTTACACCGGTAAGCCAAAATGCCAATATATATCTTTATACACCGCCAAAAGTTATTCAATTAACAAATTTGACAGCCAATGGATTCGATAATTACCTTACAGGACAGACAACATCGGAACTGACGTTCACATTGAGCCAGCCAATCGCAGATCCCAATGCCCTGACAAAATTAAATAGTTATATAACGCTGGATGATGGCGGTACGGGGGCAGTAAAGGGAATATTGAGCGGCACAAACCCGTATACTTTGGGAATTACCGGCATTAATAAAAATGGTTCTGTAACAGTTACATTGAACGGTGATGATAATTATGCTTTTGATCCTGCGAGCCGCAGTGTTGATGTAATAAAATATACTGCTCCTGTCAATGTATCTTTTTCTAATCTGACAGCGGACGGTTCAACAACAGAGACAACCACAAAACTGACATTAACTTTCGACAGGGATATAACAGGTTTGTCTGCAAATGATATTTCACTGACAACCAGCGGGGTAAGCGTTAAAAAAGGACAGTTAAATCCCACAGGATCAGGAGTTTACGAGTTAGGATTGAGTGAAGTTACCGTACAAGGTCTAACTTCAGGCTGGGGTTCAGGGGTAGTCACAGTTGCTGTGAATAAAACAGGGTTTATTTTTACACCACAATCCCTTAATGTAAATGTAAATCATTATATTCCGCCTGCTGCAGTTCTATTTACAGAATTAAGAGCCAACGGCAGCAATATCTATCCCGGCGGATCAACAACATCACAACTATACTTAACCTTTGACAAAGCATTCACAGAAACAAATGCCTTAAGTGTATTGAACGGACTTATTTCCCTTGATGACGGCGGTACAGGCGCCGTAAAGGGAGCCTTAAGCGGTGCAAACCCCTATACTCTAGAAATTACCAATGTAAATACAAGCGGTTCTGTAACTGTAAAATTGGCAAATAACACAGATTATGTATTTGATCCAGCAAGCAGGAGTGCTGATGTTGTCAAATATGTACCTCCTGCTGAAATATCATTTACAGGACTGACTGCTGATGGTTCAAGCGGTATTGGCGGTGCACAAAAAGCAACAACAACAAAATTGATCCTTGCCTTCAGCAAAGATATTGACAGCTTAACTGCAGATGATATTACTCTGACATCAAGCGGAGTAAACGTTAAAAAAGGACAATTGATTTCCAGGGGATCCGGAATTTACGAGCTCGGGTTAAGTGAAATTTCCATACCAGGTTTAAATTCGGGAGCCGGTTCAGGTTCGGTTACACTAAATATCAATAAAACCGGTTTTGTATTTACACCGATCAGCTTGAGTACAAATGTATACCAGTATATACCGCCTGCTTCCGTAAGTTTCATGGGCCTGACCGCAGATGGTATTGATAATTACCTTACAGGGCAAACGTCAAGTTCTTTGACACTGTCCTTTAGCCAGCAGGTTGCAAATCTGGATAGCCTAATTACATTTGATAACGGCGGTACAGGAGCCATAAAGGGCACCTTAAGCGGTACAAACCCATATACTTTAAATATCAGCAACGTAACGGCAAACGGTTCTGTAACAATAAAAATGACGGATAATGATAATTATGCTTTTACCCCTTCAAGCCGAGTTACAGATGTTATCAAATACACACCGCCTGTCAATGTTTCTTTTACAAAATTAACTGCTGATGGTACAGATGGTTCAGGCGGCCTGCAAAAAGCCACGACAACAAAACTGACCTTAACACTAAGCCAGGATTTTAACAATTTATCTGCAAATGATATTACACTGACAGCCAACAATACAGGTGCAAAGAAAGGGGCATTAACCAGCAAGGGAAACGGAGTATACGAACTGCAGTTAACAGATATTACAGCAAGCGGATCAATCACAGTTACAATTAACAAAACAGGTTTTGTATTTAACCCCGCCGGCCTTGATGCAAATATTTATCTTTATATACCTCCTGCTTCTGTTGATTTCCAAAATCTGACTGCAAACGGCCTCGATCAATATCCCGGCGGATCTACAACAACTGAAGTGGTCCTGACTCTTGGCAGACAGGTTGACAATTTGAATGACCTAATTGTACTGGACAGCGGAAGTACCGGTGCGGTCAAGGGAGATCTGAGCGGCTCTAATCCATATACCTTAAAAATAAATAATGTCACTGCAAGCGGCCCGATAACAGTAAATCTGCAAAATAATGACAGTTACATTTTTTCCCCATCAGGCCGCACTGTAAATGTATCTAAATATACACCGCCTGCAGAAGTTTCATTAATGCAGATTACAGCTGACGGAAATGCAAACCTGGCCACAACCGGAAAACTAACGCTCACTTTCAGTCAGGATATTACCGACTTGACGGCTGCAGATATTTCAATGGACGACGGAGATACAGGAGCTGTAAAAGGCAGTCTGACCAGAATTAGCGCCGGTATATATGAACTTGGACTTTCAGGAATTACAAAAAGCGGTGAAATTACAATCGAAGGGGTTACCAAAACAGGATTTAACATCGGAGGAACACCTCAATCAGTTCCGGTCTTTTATGTAACACCTGCAATATTCAACACACTTGCAGCAGACGGTTCACTGGATTTAACAACCACTAAACTGACCCTTACTTTCGACAGGGATATCATCGGATTATCAGCCTCAGACATTGTATTTACGCCGGGGACAACAGGCGCGGTAAAGGAATCACTAAGCAGGATCACAACTGGCGTGTATGAACTGGGATTGAGCGGAATTACAGCTACCGGAGATGTAACTGTTAATGTGTCAAAAGCCGGTTATAATATAAGCGGTAACATTAAAACAGCAAAAGTATTTATATATACAGCCGCAATTACCAATGTAACACAGTCCGGTTCGGAAACAAGTACAACTACAAAACTGACCCTGACTTTAGATAAAAGCATAGACAGTCTGACATCGTCAAATATTATCTTTAACAACGGCGGCACAGGCGCAGCAATAACAGCTATTAACAGGACTGGGGACAGTGAATTTGAAATATTGCTGGGCGGAATTACAAGTAAAGGAACGGTAAGCATAAATGTATCCAAACCAGGTTATTATATAACAGGCGGACCGGTTTCAGTCACAATATTTTATGTTGCAAATGTTGCATTTACAGGTCTCAGCGCCAACGGCGGCTCCAGAATACAGACAACAGATACTTTGACTCTGACCTTTGACAAAGACATCGATGGTCTCAGTGCGGCAGATATTATACTGCTGCCGGGAATTACCGGGGCCAGTGCGGGAACATTAACCAAAAGAGCCGCAAGCACGGGTATATATGATTTAAAAATTTCAGGGCTTATAAGAAGCGGTGCAGTAAATGTTAATGTCAGTAAAGTCAGCTTCAACATTACAGGAAATCCGCCCAATGCTAATGTTTATGTGGCATACCCCGTTGCTTTCACTGCATTAAACCAGGATGGCACTTTAACCAAAATGACCACCAGATTTACATTAACATTTGACAGGGACATAAATGATTCATGGGCAGGAAATTTAACGGCAGATGATATTACCCTGACCGCAGGAAATACCGGAGTTACAAAGGTAAATTTGACAAAGGTTTACGGAAGTACCGGCGTTTATGATCTGTCGGTAACCGGAATTAATGCAAGCGGGAATGTGGCGGTGAATGTAAGCAAGGAAGGTTATGCCATTACACCGGGAAGCCTGACCCAGGACATCTTCTACGCAGAGTCAGTGTCATTTAACGGACTAAGCGCCGACGGAACATCAGAGACTGCAACAACAACAAAACTTACCCTTTCATTTGATAAAGATATTGCAAATTTTGGTACCCAGGACATAACATTTTCTCCCGGGACTACAGGAGCCTCGATGGGGGATTTGAGCAGAACCGGAACCGGTGTATATACACTTACCTTGACGGGTATAAGCAGCGCAGGTCAAGTTTCGGTTGACGTGTCAAAATCCGGTTATGATATTTCCGGCGGACCAAGAACGGCAATGATTTATATAAATACAGTCGCATTTAACAGTCTGTCCCAGGACGGAGGTACAACAAAAACTACCAGGACACTGACTTTATCGTTCAATAAAGACATCACAGGTTTGGGTACACAGGACATTGCTTTTACTCCGGTAAATACCGGCGCAACATTGGGTGATTTAACAAGAACGGGAACAGGCGTATATTCACTAACCCTGACCGGAGTCCGGGAATCAGGTACAGTTTCTGTTACAGTAAAAAAAGCGTCATACCTCATAAATAACGCTGCAAGAAGCGTTGATATATTTTACGCTATCCCGGTAACATTCAGCAGCCTGACAGGAAATGACACGGCAACAACGCCTCTCTCAATACTAACCTTTACATTTGATCAGGACATAAGCGGATTAACTGCAGATAATATCAGCCTTACTCCTGGACCAGGCATTTCAGTGACAAAGGGGAATCTGACTAAAGTAAACGGTAAAACAGGAGTGTATGAACTGGAAATCAATGTCGGTGTTGTTTCAAGTACACAGACAAGCGCTGTAATAACCGCTGCAGTTACAAAACCGGGTTATGAATTAAGCGGCAGCCTGACAGTAAACGCACGAATACCGCGAACTTTCACAGGCCTGCAGGCAGACGGCTCCTCCCGGCAGACAACAAGCTCACTGAAATTGACTTTTGACATGCCAATCACCGGCCTGTCAGCCAGTGATATTACACTGGATCCAGGAAGCACTGGAGCAATCAAGGGAACCTTAACCGGTACCGGAACCACATATAATCTTGCCTTAAGCGGTATAAACGTAGGCGGTCCGGTTTCAGTAACAGTCATTAAGAACGGTTATTCAATTTCATCAGCAAATCAAAGTGTAAACGTAAATTACGCAATACCGGTTACATTTAATACTGTTACTGCTGACGGATCAGGTTTTGTTACTACTTCAAAACTTACGCTTTCGTTTTCCGGAGATATCTTTAATTTGAATGTCGACGATATAACTCTGACACCCAATTCCACGGGAGCAGTTAAGGGAAGTCTGGCAAAAACCGGAACAGGTGTGTACGAACTTACACTGAGCGGAATCAGGGCAGGTGGTCAGATAACGGTCGCAGTCAGCAAAGACGGTTATGAGATTGGTTCAGCCAGTAAAAATGTTTCCGTAAATTATGCCGCGCCAAGGACATTTACCGGTTTAACACAGAACGGCCAGACAACTGTGTCTACAACAAAACTTACCCTATCATTTGACAGCGTAATTGCAGGCCTGACAGCTTCGGATATAACATTAAATTCAGGCATTACCGGAGCCGTAAAAGGCACCACATTAACCCAAATTGGTTCATCTTCAACTTACGATCTGCCAATAAGCGGAATTACAAAAAGCGGAACGGTAACAGTTAATGTATCAAAAACAGGCTTTGCAATCAGCGGAGGCCCCGTTTCTGTTCTGGTTTACGCTGTGGGAAGCGCGCCGTTCAATATCGGGTTTGATGTGATTACAGACGCATTGCCTGTTATACCCGGGCCGGTTCTGTACCGCATAAGCAACAACGGACCGGTTACACAAACCATAACACTTGATAATCCTGGACAATACGATGCAAACAGCATCAGGTGGCAGGTAGAGGGTACCGATATTACGGAAACAGGAGTATCCTTTACGCTGGACGCGTCAAATTCAGCCTATAATTATCTGGGTGATCATTTTTTGACATTGTTTGTAACAAGAAACGGAGTGCCCTATAACAAGACCATTTCGTTTACAATTGAATATTAAACGGAGCAGGAGATGAACAGAGCCAAACATACAGGGCTGATTTTTATTCTTGCATTCACAATTCTCAACGGATGTTCAAATTTACTGGAACCTTCTGATATACTGATGGCGCCTGCTGACAAAGGCTATTTTATACTAAATATCAATGAAGTCAGTTACAGCAGAACTGTTCTGCCAGTAACAATTCAAAATGACTTTCAGAAATACGATTTGATTTTTACCAGTGTAATTACAGATACAAATCCCGATGAAAAAACAATAACCATGGAACGTACCAATTCAAACCTGGGCGATCCGGTCTTGCTGGAAGTCGGTGAATGGAATCTTGAAGTTACTGCCTATATGGATGCTGCAAAAACCATGCCTGCTGCTCTGGGGTTTCTGAAAATCGACATAACCAGTGAATCCAACATTGACGGTACAATGGCACTGGCAGCAATCATAGATGAAGGAACCGGGACATTCAAATGGAACATTGACTACCCTACAGATGTAGTCAGCGCGGTTATGATCATTACACCCTATGGTACAGAACAGGAACCGACTGTACTGTCTTTTACCGGACAGACGCCTGATATAGGCAAAACCGGCTCCCGTACGATGGATGCAGGTTATTATCATCTTGAATTCAGACTTGATAACGGAAACCGTGAAATAGAACGTGAAGAATACCTGCATATTTATAAAAACCTTGAGAGTTCTTTTGAATATACATTTACACAGGACCATTTTACAGTATGTTCAGTTACCAGCGGAGATGACAGCGGACCGGGAACACTCAGATACGCAATTGACAATGCTCCGGCAAACAGTACGATCCTTATCGAAGATAATGTCAAAACGATAAATCTTGAAAACAGACTGGAAATTAATAAAAATATTGAAATAGACGGGAACGGTACGACACTTACCCGAAGTGCTTTATGGACAAACGAAACCGACTCCACGCAATTATTGCACGTTACAGGCAGTACAGTTACAATAGGCAGGCTATATTTCAAAGACGGCCGGGCGTCTAATTACGGAGCCGGAATCCGCAATGACGGAGGTACTGTCACACTGGAATCCTGTATATTCAGCGGGAACAGCACTAGTTCACCAACAGCTTTCGGCGGAGCAATTTATAACGACGGGACCATTTACCTTAATGGCTGTACTTTTTATGAAAACACAAGCGGCTTCACCGGCGGAGCAGTCTACAACAACAACAACAGAATTCTGTCTCTTACAGGAAATCTTTTTTACGGGAACTCAGCGGCAAATGCGCCAATAATCAGGTACAGCGGGATCGTAAATTCGGGCGGGTATAACGCATCCGATATCTCAATCGGGACGGGTACCAGCCAAAGCGGCTGGGCTGCGGCAAACGGAGATAAATTATTAAGTGACAGACCCGCATCTCCGCTGACTTTCAGACTGCTTTCCGGCCGAGGCGCACAGAACGCAATACCGGTACCGCCAGCAGGATATCCGTCACAGGATTTCTACGGCCAATCCATTAATAATGGAGCTGCTGCAGGAGCCGTACAAAAAACGGCGGCAGGTTATTATCTTGATTTAAGCGTTAACAGCGATGAACTTGGCTTGGTAAATAAACCATCTCCTGATAACGAGGATGGTCTCTACACAGGTCAGGTAACGCTCACGGCTGTTCCTTCACCAAATTACAGCCTTGTTTATTGGCTTACAAACGGAAGGGATAAACAGACATCTGACCCCCTGACCTTGCCGATGAATGCCCATACAAGCGCCGAAGCCGTATTCGCAAGAATAGTTACAATAAACGATTTAAGCGACGGAGCTGGCAGCCAGTCAACGCCGACCTTGCGCTACGCACTGAACAATGCAAGGGATTGGGATCATATCAGGATTAATCCAGGTACCTCAGGAATTATAGAACTCAACAGCGAACTGCCGCATATCACAACAATTCTGGAAATTGAAGGAAACGGCGTTACGATTACCCGCAGCAATTCGTGGACAACAGAAAATGAAACATCCCAGCTGCTGGGAATTTCCGGAGGAACAGTAAACATCAGCAGGATTAATTTTAAAGGCGGCAGAGCGGTTTCTTACGGAGCTGCAATACGGCAGGACAGTGGAAGCCTGACCCTGGAATCCTGTATATTCAGCGATAACAGCACAAGTTCCGGCAATGCTGTCGGCGGGGCAATTTATAACAATGGGACCCTGGATATTGAAGGATGTACTTTTTACGGAAATACCAGTATGGGCAGCGGCGGTGCAGTTTATAACAACGGGAACATTACCCTTACAGGAAACCTTTTTTACGGGAACAATGCCGCGGCAGTCCCTGTAACAAACGGAAATGTTACATCCGGCGGTTATAATGCAGTTGATATACCTATAGGTACCGGATCAAATCTGAGCGGCTGGAACATGGCAGCAGGTGATAAAAACATCGTTGATCTGCCAATATCGCCAGTCAGCTTCCGTCTTTTGTCCGGAAGAGAAGCCGCCAATACCTTAAGCAGCATTCCATGGAATTATCCGGCAATGGATTTCTATGGCAGCCCCATAAATATCAATGCTGCTGCAGGCGCAGTTCAATCAACTGCAAACGGTTATTATATTGATCTAACTGTCAACAATAGTGATCTTGGCAATATCAGCATATCGACTCCGGCCAATACAGATGGTCTTTACAGCGGCAGCATTACACTGTCAGCTGTTCCCAATGCAGGTTACAGCCTGGCTTACCTTATTGTAAACGGGAAAAAGACCAGGCTTCCAATTCCACTTTCATTGTCCATAAACAGTCATATAAAGGTACAGGCAGTATTTGCTAGGGTAATTACAATTAATGATTTTACAGATACGGCCGGAAACGAAACCAATCCGACTCTGCGCTATGCACTGAATAATGCCAGGGATTGGGACCTTATACGATTCAGCGGAAATACCGGAACCGGGATCATTGAACTGAATTCGGTACTGCCCATGATAACCAAAAAAATAGAAATAGAAGGGAATGGCACCACCCTCACAAGAAGCCAGACATGGATTACGGTAAATGATAATTCACAGTTGCTGTACATCAACTACGGCGCCGCCGAGGTAAAAATAAGCAGTTTATATTTTAAGGACGGCATGGCTAATTCCAACGGAGCAGCGATCCGTCTTGACAGCGGAAGTTTAATTCTGGAATCCTGTATTTTCAGCGGAAACTCAACCAGTTCAAGTACGGCAAAGGGCGGGGCAATTTATTCCAACGGAACTCTTGTAATAAATGGCTGCACTTTTACACGAAACACAACTGCGTACAGGGGCGGAGCAATCTACAATGATGGAGGGACATTGACCCTTACAGGGAACCTGTTCTGGGAGAATACAGTAACAGGCCAGTCCGGAACCGGAGGGCCGGTCGTATACAGGGCTGCCGGAACAGTCAATTCCGGCGGTTATAACGCTGTGGACACAACATTCGGAACAGGAATTAACAATTGCGGCTGGACAGCCGGAACAGGCGACAAGAGTGCAGGCGACTGGCCGGTATCATTAAAAACCTTCAGACTGCTTTCTGGAAGCGGTGCAGACAATGTAATTAATATTATTCCGGCATATTATCCGGCCGAAGATTTTTACGGCAACCAGATTAATAATAATGCTGCGGCAGGCGCAGTACAGGCCAAAGCCAGCGGAAGCGGTTATTACCTGGATCTAAGCATAAATGATGCAACAAACGGTAATTTAATTGTAACTCCAAATCCAAATCAGGATGGACTGGTTTCCGGTTCATTTACCATTACTGCTCAATCTTCAACAGGTTACGGCCTTATATACTGGATAATAAACGGAAACAGGGAAGACGATGGCAATCCGCTAACTATGACCCTGAACAGCCATTCCAAGATACAGGCAGTACTTGGAAGAATAGTAAATAATTTCGATGATGCACAGGGTATTGTTCCTGGAACGTTACGGTATGCCTTAACATATGCAAAAGACGGTGACATTATATGGATGAGTGATACAATACCGGGGCAGACAACCATTGCATTGACCAGCGCATTGCCATCGATTTCAAGAAGCATAACCATTGAGGGGAACGGTACAGTTTTAACCAGAGATCCTTCATGGACAACAATAAGCGCAAGTACACAACTGCTGCAAATAAATTTTTCCAGCGCTGTAGTAAACATCAGCCGGATGCATTTCCTGAACAACAAGACTACAGTATACGGCGGAGCAATTGACAACAGGGGGATAACGACTTTTCAATCATGTATTTTCAGTTTTAACAACGCAACATCAGACGGTGGGGCAATTTATAATGCAGGAACCCTGACGGTTAGTGGCTGTACTTTCTATAACAATTCTACAACATATCAGGGCGGGGCGATTTATAACAGTAACGGGACCACATCCCTAACAGGGAACATTTTTTACGGAAATACCGCAGAAACAGGGCCTATTGTATTTATATACGCAGGCAGTGTTTCTTCCGGTGGTTACAATGCAGTTAATGTACCTTACGGCACTGTAGATACCAGTAACAACTCTCAGCGAGCCGGCTGGAATGCGGCAACAGGCGATAAATTATTAACTGGTTCAGGCAGCCTGAATATTACAGGTATACCCTTCAATACAGCCACATTCGTACCTGTATCAGGTTTACGCAGTGTAATGCCTTCCAGCATACTGACAGGTTTCCCTTTATTTGATTTTTACGGTAATGCCAGAACATGGCCCGGAGCGCCCGGAGCGGTAAATTATAACTGATAATTAAAAAAAAAGGCTGGCCGGAAAGTTTATTGCTTAACGGCCAACTATTAATTATTAAAATGCACGGATTGGGCGGATATATAATGGTGTATCTTTTCTGTTCTGATCCGTCTGAGTACCTGTATAAAGATTTTGAGACCATGCATTAAAGCTATTAGTATAAACCTCAGTTGATGACCAGTATTCCTTATCGGATTTAAAACTCCCTAAAATATCCTGATTCAGATAAAGCTGATTCAATTCATCTTTGCAGGGAATAAACCAGTCTTTTTTGTTGTTATAATTATAATCTACACAAGCCTTGGCTGCAGGACTTTGACCCGCTGATGCATATAATTCATTGGTACTTAAACGTCCTGCGCCGATTCCGGTTTGCAAAGTACCATATAAATGTGCTGGAACAGACATTAATGTATAAGTAAAAGTACCAGCCAAATCAGCTGGTGCAGCTTCCAGATAACAGCAAATTTCATTTGTATCTGCCATTATAAAACCAACGGGATCAATATAAAAAATCTTGCCGCCTCCCGGACCAGTATCACTTCGAACTATTCCTGAATCTAGCTGCCATTTTGCATAAATTACAGTATCTGCTTTAATTGGTGATGAAAAATTATACGGTACGCTGAGGTCACTGGCACTGTACCAATTATCAAATTCTCCATATCCAAAATCAGTTCGGTCTGACGGATCCGCCGGTTGTGTTACATTTTTGCCTTCTTCAACAGATGCGGTGCTTATTGTATTGTTTCCGTATCCCCTAAAAGTTACAGTATAAGTCGCAGGACCTGAAGATGCAGGGTTACTGCAGGAAGTAATAATAATGAATAAAAGCGAAAGTGATAAAATGAATAATAAACCAGTCATTTTCTTTAAAAATTTGTTTTCCATGGAAATTTCTCCTTTGTAAACCGTTTGTAAAATTATAAAATATTATTTCAAATAACACAACCAAAAAAAATATAAACAGTATCAGCTTGTTTTAAATTTAGCATTTCCGTGTTACCTTATACCCATGCTCTTCAATGACTGCATAATACTTGCTGGCGGTTCAGGGACCAGGCTTTGGCCTGCCAGCAGCTCCAAAAATCCCAAACAGTTCCTCCCTGTACCGGGACAGGATTCTGCGCAGATGAATTTTCTGGCTGCTTCTGTTGAACGCGGCTTTGCGGTTATTGAGGATTTACCGGACAGCAGGGTAATTATAATTTCGGGGAAGGATCATATTGCCGCAATTATTGAAACGTGCAGGGTGTTTTCGGAATCCCGGCGGAAGCGCCTGGTTTTGATTCCGGAGCCGGAGGCCATGAATACGGCCCCTGCCATTGCCTGCTGCCTTCTTTATTCGGAACTGGTTAACGGGGGCAGCCGGAAGATCATCGTTCTGACAAGCGATCACCTGATCAGTCCCCTGGAAGTATTCAGGAACGATGCCTCCGCTGCCGCTGTTTTTACGCAGCGCGACGAACTTGTGGTTTTTGGGATTCCGCCTGATTCCCCGAATACAGGTTACGGTTATATCGAAGCTGCACAGCAGCTTGCCCTGCCGCAGGAGCCGCTTCCGCACGGGGAAGATTACCGCAAAACGCCGGTATACAGATCGGCAGGTTTTAAGGAAAAACCAAACCGGGAAAAGGCCAGAGAATTCCTTGAAGCCGGGAACCATTACTGGAACTCAGGGATGTTCGCTTTTTCATTAAAATTCATGCTGAAGGAATTCCGCGAAAATGCGCCTGACCTGATCGGGCCTTTTTTGAAAAACCTTGAACGTCCCGAAACTGATTCTTATGAAATCCGCAATGGGATCAGCATCCTGGAAAACTGGAAAGGCCTGGCTGATGCATACAGCGATACACAAAAAATTTCATTTGATTATGCAATTGCAGAAACCTGCAGCAGCACGGTTATGGTCAAGGCTTCGTTCCGCTGGATTGATGTCGGAAGCTGGGATGTGTATGCGGGGCTTGTGCCGGCGCAGAATTCAACCGGCGTTGATTGCGCCGGGAAAGAAGCGGCAGGAGCCGGCATATTCAGCATTGAATCTGAAAATACTTTTGTTGATTCCGATATTCCGGTTGCGCTGGTCAATGCCAATGATCTGATCGTAGTCATAAGGAGCGAAAAAAAAGGCGGCCCGAAAGCCGCCCTGATTGTAAAGAAAGGCGAATCACAGAAAGTTCAGGAAATCATCAAGCTGATCAAGGAATCCGGTCATACTGAATTATTATGAAAAATCTGCAAGGATGCAGGCAGCATGGATGCTGCTAAACAATAGCTTTAGACGGAGTTTTGCGTGGCAAAACTCCAGTATGAAAAATCTGCAAGGATGCAGATTTTTCATAAAATTTCCACTTTATCGCCGTTTTGCAGACCGGCCGCATTGCCCTCGTCGGTGTCCACATGCATTTCATTGATGTGGGCGTCCCCCGAACGGATCAGGACTTTTTCAAATATCAGCGGCCTTGTGCCGGATGTTTTAACGGTTACCCAATCCTTGTCCTTGACCCCGGCTTCAAGCGCCTGGTCTCTGGAAAGGTGAATGTGCCGCAGGGCGATAATGGCGCCCTTGGGAATATCAACCTGGCC
>Ga0123354_10008410_pt1 | contig 15681 bp, 14 predicted proteins | sample TergutLab28metaG_2_FD_97872 | JGI IMG/M metagenome (GOLD analysis project Ga0123354, IMG submission 97872) | Labiotermes labralis P4 segment gut microbial communities from Petit-Saut dam, French Guiana - Lab288 P4 | ecosystem: Host-associated > Arthropoda: Insects > Digestive system > Gut ...
CCGAGACCCTCCGAACCGCCCCCACCCTCCCGTCCCGACCCCCACTCCCCCGGCGTGTCGCCCCAGTCCCCTATGCCCGACTAGCGACTCAAGACCTTTCCACCGGGTGAAATTTCTCCCGGATCGACCCCGAACCCGTTCACTTTGGACGAGATCGTTCACAAGGGTGAACGGTCTCGTCCAAAGTGAACGTGGTCGTGAGCCCGGGGGTGACCGTAGACACGCGAAGGCCCGGCTCTCGTCGAGAGCCGGGCCTTCGGGTGGTCTTACTTGAGGGAGATGGTGGCGCCAGCGCCTTCGAGAGCGGCCTTGGCCTTCTCGGCGGCTTCCTTGTTGACAGCCTCCAGGACGGGCTTGGGGGCACCGTCGACCAGGTCCTTGGCCTCTTTCAGGCCGAGGCTCGTCAGGGCACGGACCTCTTTGATGACCTGGATCTTCTTGTCACCAGCGGCTTCGAGGACGACGTCGAACTCGTCTTTCTCTTCCTCGGCCGGGGCGTCGGCAGACGGGCCAGCCGGACCGGCGATGGCAACGGCGGCCGGGGCAGCGGCGGTGACGTCGAACTCAGCCTCGAACGCCTTCACGAACTCAGAGAGCTCGATGAGGGTGAGGTTCTTGAACTGGTCGATCAACTCGGCGGTGGACAGCTTCGCCATGGTGGTTCCTTCCTGTGGTGCTACGTCGTGGGGTTGGTGGGGCGGCCTACGTCAGGCCGCTTGCTCCTCGCGCTGCACGCGCAGCGCCTCGGCAACCCGGGCAACCTTCGCCGCGGGAGCCGTGAACATGTACGCCGCCTGGTACATCTTCGCTTTGATGGCCCCGGCCGTCTTGGCCAGCAGGACCTCACGCGACTCCAGGTCGGCGAGCTTGGAGATCTCCGCGGAGGTCATGGAGCGCCCGTCGAGCACACCACCTTTGACGACCAGCGCGGGGTGAGCCTTGGCGAAGTCACGCAGACCTTTGGCGACCGCGACAGGGTCACCAGTGACGAAAGCGATAGCGGACGGACCTTTGAGGTCGTCGGCCATCGTCTCGAACCCCTCGCCTGCCTCACGGGCAGCCAGGGCGGTCAACGTGTTCTTCACCACGGCGTACTGCGCATCAGCGCCGAGCGACCTGCGCAGCTCTTTGAGCTGCGCCACGGTCAGCCCGCGGTACTCGGTCAGCACAGCGGCCGACGACCCACGGAACCGTTCCGTGAGTGCGGCGACCGTGGCAGCCTTGTCCGGCCTCGCCATGGCATTCCTCTCAGTGGACTTGCGAATCAGGTGCCCCACCACCAGCCCCCCACATGACAAGAGCCCCGCGTAGGCGGGGCTCGCACCCGTCCGGCACACCGGACGGTCCAGCACTCACCTACGCAGGCCCTCGCGACAGCGAGACTTCGGACGGTCCAGGCGCCGAGAGGCGGCCCGACCCGTCGACCGGCGGTCTTGGGCGCCCCCAGGGTACGCGACACTCCCCCACACCCTCAAATCGATCGACCCAAGGGGCAGGATCGTCGCAGAGGTCATGGTTCGTCTGACCGGCGCCGCTGTTCGAGCCGGAGGAGCTCGGTGATGTCGTCGGCTTCCACCTGCCAGGCTTCGGCCCGTTCACGCTGGCGGCGTGCCTGGGCAAAACCAGGCCAGCTCTCGTCCACCAGCGTCTCTATCGACTCGTGAGAGACGGTCCCCAGACCTTCGAGCAGCGGGTGGCTGCCAGCGGTGAGCAACCTGTCGGTCACGACGACCCACTGAGCCATGGTCGTGACGATCCGGCGTTCGGCCTGGTCCTCTGCAAAATCGAGGAACTGGGTGGTCAGCCGGTCGAGCCTGCGTAACTCGTCTTCGGTGAGGTAGTTCTTGGCGATGGTCGCATCAGCCTTCGCAGGTTGGTCACCCTTCCACGTCGTCAGGCCGAAGGTCGACGACGCTGGGTCGACCCGTGCCTGCACCAGCTCGGCAGCAGTGTGACCGGTAACAGCGAACAACAACTTGTTCTGGATGGTCGCGAAGAAGTCCTTGGCGGTCGACGACGCCTTGTCGTAGTCCGCGCTGGTCTGCGCGAACAGGTCGCGCACCTTCTGGTAGAACCGCTTCTCCGAAGCCCGGATGGCACGGACACGCTGCACCACCTCGTCGAAGTAGTCCGGTTCTGACCCAGGGTTGGCCAACCGCTCGTCATCCAGCACAAAACCCTTGCGCAGATATTCCTCGAGGACTGTGGTGGCCCACTGACGGAACATCACCGCCTGCGGCGTCGTCACACGGTACCCCACCGCCAAGATCATCTTAAGGTTATAGACAAGAACAGAACGGCGGACCTCTCGCGAACCTTCCTCGCGAACTATTAACTCAGAGTTAATAGTTGCCTCGGTCACCTCACCGTCGGCCAGCACCCGAGAGATGATCTGCTTGATGTTCGGGACCGACGTGCCGTACAGGTCAGCCAGCGCCCGCTGCGACAACCACACGGTGCCACCCGCGGCCCTCAGCTGGACCTCGCTACCACCACCAGGCCGACGGTAGACGATCACCTCCCCCTGCTCAGGCACCTGGCCACCTCCCGGGGTTCGTCCCTGCTGTCCACGACATGTGCTCCCTCCTATGCCGAGCAGAGTATCGCCAACGACTGACACGATCCGCGACCACCGCTCCCTGCACCCCCACCCTGGGTACTAATCACCTGGCCTGGGGACCGACCGCTCCGTAGTGTGCTCGCGTGCCTCGATGCGTGGAAGGGACCCGATGACGACGGACGACTGGCGCGACCCAGGGTTGGCTGCGCGCCAGGCGGCGGCGCTGGAGCTGGTGGCCTCCGCGGTCGGGCTGAGCGCCGACGAACGAACGGCGGCAGCGGCGATGCTCGCCGACGGTGATGCTGGCCCGGCTGCGTTGGGCGACCGCTACGAGGCGTTCTGCCGCACCTTTCCGCTGCCGTTCGAACGGCGCGCGCAGGCGGTGGCGTCGCACGACGACGCGCTGGCTGCCCAGATCGACGGGTGGTTTCACCTGCGGTGGGTGGCCCAGCACACCACCGGTCCTAGCGGCGAGACCGGCTCTGGTGCCCTCGCTCGTCTGGTGTCGGCGATGGCTCTGCCGCTGACCGACCTGCCCGAGCTCGTCGGGGACCACCTGGGTGGTTCCGACCCGGTCACTGGTGCGCTGGTCGTGGCTACGGTCGAGCGTCTGACGTGGCATGTCGAGCCGGGTTTCGGGCTGGTGCTGTCCGGACAGTGTTCGCACCCGGTGGTCGACGTGGCGCTGCAGGCCATGGTGGACACTGTCGGCGAGCGCCTGCTGGGCCTGGCAGGACGAGGCATCGGCCTGCGGGCACGCGCCGATCTGACCGCCACCGAACGCGACGGCCAGGTGTCGTACGTCTCACCGGGCGTGCGGTTCATGCTGGCAGAGGACCGCATCAGGTCGCTGCTCATGGGCGAGAACCTGTACCGGCGCAGCGGCCTGGCGCTGCGCGAGCTGTACCAGAACGCCGTGGACGCGTGCCGCCACCGTCAGGCCCGCCTGGATTTCTTGAGCCGCACCACTGGCGAACCGGTCGAAGAATGGTGTCCGGCTGTCGGCTTCGTCCAGGGCTGTGACGACGACGGGCAGTTCATCGAGTGCGTCGACAACGGCATCGGTATGGGGCTGACCGAGATCCGCGGGGCGTTCTGCCAGGCAGGTGTGCGTTCGGCTGACCTTCCCGAATACCTGGCCGAGCTCGCCGATTTCGCCGAGCTCGACCCACCCGTCAAGCTGTGGACCAACTCACGGTTCGGCATCGGCGCCCTGTCGTACTTCATGCTCGCCGACCAGATCACCGTCACCACCACCCGCACCCACCGCGACGGCACCCTGGGCCACACGTTGCGCGTACACATCCCGGCAGCCGGCGCCTACTTCCGCATCCAAGACCTGGGCCCCGGCACCACCCCAGGCACCACGGTGCGGCTGAGGTTGCGGGCGGGCGTCGACCAGTCATGCGTCGACGAGCTGCGCTCTGTCGTAGTCGTCGCCCCCTACGAGCTGACCGCCGACGACCATGTGCACCAAGTGCAGCACCGCTGGGCCCCCGGTGTGCTCGACACCACGTCGACTGCGCTGAGAACCAGCCACGAGACCCCACGGGTGGCCGCGCCGGGCAGCGACGGGACCACCCGCGTGTGGTTCGTCTCCCATTACGAAGATGGTGGCGTCCTGGCTGACGGTCTGTGGGCTGGGCAAGCCAAGGACTGCGTGGTGGTCAACCTCGAGGCCGAGCACGCACCGCTCCTCACCGTCGACCGCACCGAGATGATCTCCCACGATGCGGCGGCCGTCTCGGCGCTGCTGCTTGACGCCGTCCCCGCGCTGGTCAACAGCGGCGACAACCTGCTGCGGCCGTACTGGTTGCTGCAGCTGGCGAACACCGAACCGGAGGTCGCCGACGCGCTGTACCAGGCGCGCAGCGCGGCCGGGCCATGGCCGTACCAGCCGGAGGTCGCCCAGCACTGGACCGGCACGGTCGACCTGGCCCGCACCGGCGTGGCGGCCGACGACGACAACGCCTTCGCCGACGTGACCCGCACCGGCGTGCGGCAACCCAAGACGGCGGTCGAAGGCTGGCACCTGAGCGCGCTCCTGGCAGCAGGCGCCGTGCCGCACCTGGGTATTGACGTGACCCATTGGCGCGTACAGCCAGCGCTGCCCTCAGACTCTGTGCTGCTGACCTCGCACCTGGACGTCGACCTGGGACCCGCGTGCGGGGACTACCGCGGGTACCTGGCAGGGCCGCCGTCGGCGCCGCACATCGCCTGTGCCACTGTCCAGATGCGACGACCAGCCACGCAGGTGGTCTCCCGGTTGCGACAGCTGGGCTACGACGTGGCAGACACCCCCGAGCCCGACGAACTCGACGCACGGCTGCTCGACGTCCTGCGCCACCACAGCCTCGAAGACACACCGGCGAGGTCGCTGGACGAGAACACGCCGGTTGGTTCGCTCGATGTGGCGCTGCTCGCCGCGCGGCTCCAGGTCTCGCCGCAGCTGGTCGTCCAGCGCGCTGGGCGGCTTGGTCTGGTTGTGCCCGACCCGTCCAGCCTGGTGCCGGTCGACGCCTTCGGTCGGCTGATCGCCTCCATGGGCCGCGACTCGCAGCCGCCCTGGCTGCCTCCTGACCGACTTGTGTCGGTGGATCAGATGGTGGCTGCGGCCGACGCCAGTCAACGTCCGCTAGCAGATGTCGCCGCGGAACTGACTCGTCTGGGTTATGACGTGCCATCCCTGCCCGAAGACATCGACACAGCCCGCGCCGACGCGAAGATCTTTTTGCTGCATGACTGGCGAGACCGGGCACGGCCGATCGACGCGCAGGCGATCGCGTCGCACGTGAACCTGCCGGTCGCCGATGTCGAGGCGCGGGTGCACGCCTACGGGTTCACGCTCACAGCCCGCACGCCCGCTGGCGAAGACAGGCTGCTGCAGGCGCGTGACCTGGACTCCCGTGCCCCCTGGTTGACGCCCAGGCAGGCGATCACCCCACGTTTCCTGGCCGACGCCGCCCGCAGGGTTGGGCGCCCCGTCGACGACCTGAGGGCCTACTACCTGGCGGCCGGCTTCACCGTCACCGATGACACTGACGATGACGTCCTGCTCTCACGCGGCCTGAACCGCACGAGGCCCTACCTCGACCACACCACACCTGTGCCGCTCACCCACGTCTGCGCCGCCGCCATCCGGCTCCGCTGGCCTCTGGCAGCCACTGCTGAGCGCCTGCACCAGCTGGGGTATCACTGCGCGCCGGCGTCAAGTACACCTTCTCCGCAGCCTGGTGAGTGGGGCTTCGCCCAGCGGCACCACGAGCCGTGGCCCGTGGGTGTGATCTGCGGTCCCCGCGTCATCAAGACAGCCCGTGGCCGAGCCCTGGGGATCGCGGACCAGGCCGCCGAGCTGGGCTGGCCTCTGGTCGGGGCGGTCCCTGAGCTGTCGGACAAGCTCGAGCGCCGACTGGCGTCGGCGTACGACATCCGCCAGGCACTGGGACGTGTCACCATCTTGTCCCTGGCCAGCTGCTTCACAATGACCTCCGAAACGGTGGTGCGGCGCCTGGCCCAGCTTGGTTTCGTCGTGGTTCCCGGCGAGGCCCCACTGCCCCGCCGCGTCGACAAGCCACTGAGGGTGCTGCTGGGAGACCAACTCCAGCTTCCACCACCGGAGCACGACGAGCGCCTGCCCGCCCGTTTCGTCCTCGCCGGGGCCCTGAAGCTGGGTATCGAGCTGCGCGAGGCCACCCGGATCCTCACCGAGGCAGGGGTGCGGTTCACCGACCCCTTGGACATCTTGCCAGTCGAGCGCCCAGGCGACGCCCCACGCTGGGACGAGTGGTGACCAGACGAGACAGCAAGTCCACACAGGACGGGCAGGAAGACAAGCGGGTGGTCACCCCTGTGTATCTCTCGCGAGCCTCACGCCATCGAGAGCCACGGTTCGCATCGACGGCAGCAGTTCGAACCGCTTCCCTCGCGTCGAACCGCTGCCCTCGATGTGCAACCCGTCGTCATGCGTTCAGCTCGGGGCGGCAGATCGGGTGGAACCCGGGTGGGGCGTAGGTGAGGGCGTGGGTTGCGACGGTGTCCAAGGGGGTGCGGGCGGTGGCGCGGATCATGCGGTAGCCGGCGGCGGTGATGGCGTCCTGGCGGAGCTTTTCGGTGTAGATGTCATCAGGGCAGGTGTACTTCGCGCGGCCGTCGTACTCGATGAGCAGACGCCACTCGACGATGCCGAGGTCTGCCCAGTAGGTGCCAGACGCCGTGTCGACGCGAACCTGGGTCTGGGGGGTCGGAGCCCCGGCGCGGAGCAGGGCCAGACGGGTCGCGGTCTCGCGGGCAGACTCCGCACCACCATCGCCGTGGGCCAGGCGCAGCCGTGCCCAGCGCACCCCCCGACCAACAGCAGCCTCGAGGATCGCGCAGATGTCGTTGCGGTCCACGCCGCAACGCAACGCGGCGTCGAGGACGACCATGGCGTCCAAGGGTGGCAAGGTCCGCAAACAGTCGGCGGCGGTCAGCGCCCCGGTGGTCAACGGCAAGCCGTTGACCTGCGTCGTCAGCCCGTCCGGCACCTGGCCACGGTGCCGGCGCACGAGCGGGTCACCGCCGGCGCCTGTCCGGGCGGTGGTGTACACATGGGTGTGTGAGGGGGTCTGCCACAGTGGCCACCCCCACAGCAGGGCAGCCGACTCGTGGCTGAACCAGTGGGGCACCTGCAGCCGCCGGTGTGTGGCGGCGATCCGCGCCAGGGCGATGTCGCACGGGTCCCGCTCGGGTGTGCGGAGCAGGTAGGCGCCACGCGCGACACGTTCGAGCGTCCCTGTGCGGACCGCGGACGCCAGTGCTGGCCCGAGGTGGTCCCGCGCGAGGACCAGCTCAGGTGGTGGGTGAGGTGTCAAGGCTCGTGCCCCCGGACGAACAGCCATACCCCCTACCCTGCCGTATGTGCCAGCAACCGACGTGCCCCCTGTGGATAACTCCCGACCCGCACCGAGGGCAGCGGCCGGGTGCTGGGACTTGAACGGCTCGAACATGTCCTGCCGCCAGGCGATCCCCACCGCCAGAACCTGTCACAAGGTGGGTCCGCCTACCTGTCTGGACGTATTGGAGTGGACCGTGTGGACGACGGGCGTACGGTGACTGGCATGGTTGTGGTGATCGACGGGGACCGGACGCTGCCTGCGGGGTTCGGCCACCCGCACGCGTCCGAAGAGGCCCGGCGGATCGCCGAGCAGGGGCTGGTGCTGCGGGCGCAGGTCGGGTCGGGGGTGCACGGGACGAGCGTCGGCGGGCAGGACGACCGCGACGAGATGGGGATCTGCCTGGAACCGCCCGCGTTCGTCACGGGCCTGGCCCGGGTCCCGGCCGGGACCGGTGCCCAGTCCCGGACGGTCCCGTTCGAGCAGTACGAACGCCACACCGCCTGGGACCGCGCTGGTGGCACCGCCAACCGGTCAGGCGCCGGGGACCTCGACGTCATCATCTACTCGGCCCGCAAGTGGGCCCGGCTCGCCCTGGACGGCAACCCCACCGTCTTGCTGCTGCTGTTCGTGCCCGACGCTGAGGTGGTGTTCCGCGACGAAGCTGGGGCTGAGCTCGTGGAGCATGCTGACCGGTTCGTCTCCGCCCAGGCCGCGGCCCGGTTCTTGGGGTACCTGCGCGCCCAGCAGGCGGCCATGACCGGGCAGGTCGGCGCGCACACGAACCGTCCCGAGCTTGTCGCGGCCCACGGGTACGACACCAAGTACGCCATGCACGCCCTGCGCCTGGGCATCCAGGGCGTCGAGCTGCTCACCACCGGTCGCATCACCTTGCCCGTGCCTGAACCCGACCGCTCCTACCTGCGCTCGGTGCGCCACGGAGACGTGCCGCTCGACGAGGTCCTCGCCCGCATCGCCAACGCCGAGGACCAGCTGTCCACCCTGGCCACCACCACAACCGTCCCCACCCAGCCCGACCGCACCTGGGTCGACGGCTGGCTGCACCGCACCCACCTGGCCTACTGGGACCGTCTACCCACCTGATCTGCCCAGCACGAGGCGTCCGGACCGTCGACCAGCAGTTTTGGACCCTCGCCTTGCGCGGCACCCCGCCTGCGCCCTCAGACCGACCGACCCTCACGACGCTCACCCGGGGACGCGCAACCGTCGATCCACGGACAATATTTGTACACTTCGTAGCAAATAATGCTACGATACGTGCATGTTACAGCGCGCAAGGATCGCCACCCGGCCCATGCGCGCCGTCAAGCCTGCTGATCTCGAAGGGGTGTACACGAACCCGCGCGCGGTGCTCGCGTACAAGGCGCGCAAGGGCGAGGTCCACAAGGTGGCTCGTGGGGTCTTCGTCGCCGTCCCCGACGACGCCTACGACCCGACGCGCTGGCGCCCAGCCTTCGAAGCCGCCGCTGGCGCTGTGGGTACAGCACTGTTCCCCGGAGAACAGGTCGCCGCCATGGGCCTGACCGCCGCGCGCCTCCACCGGGCGCTGCACCGTGCACGGGCTTGCGCCGTGTTGGCCGCTCCACGTCGACACCGCGACGTCCGGCTCATCGACAGGCGTTATGGCGTTGTGCAGTTCGTGCCTCGCGACCTCGACGAGCTCGCCTTCACCACAGTGAGGACCGAGCTCGGTCCGATGCTCGTCACCACTGCGGAACAGACCGTCCTCGACCTCGCGCGCGTGCGCGAGGCAGACCAGGAGGACGCCTGCGAAACTATCGGGCTGCTGCTGCAACGTGGCGACTGGAACACCGTCGAAGACCTCGCAGCACACCAGCGCGGAGGCAAGACCGCGCTGGCACGCCTGCGCGCCGTCCGGAAAGAGATCGAAGCAGGACCTTCTTGGCCGACCGGGAACTGGCGGCACGGTTCGGGCATCGAGCCTGCGCGACCTGTATGACTTGATCTTCCTCCCGCGCCGTCAACGACCGCCCGACTGCCTGCTGTTGTCACCCCCATCGACCACGCGAGCAGGCTGTCAGGTGACGAAGACCACGCCGGGAAAGCCGCCAGCCACGCTGGAGTCGTCCACGGACCTGTCGTGGGTGCCGACGGGGACGGCAGTGAAGACGTCGAGCTGGTCGAACAGCACGAACCCGCACACCGCAACCATCAGCACTGGGCGCAGCTCGTCGTAGGGCGCCCCTGGTGCTGGGCGGAGACCTATGTAGCCCTGGAGACCCAGGCGCGGGCTTCTAGGGCGGCCTTGCTTGTGCTCTTGGACGCGGCGAAGGTGCGGACCTCGGGTGGGAGGACTTCGTCAGCCGGTAGGTGGGCGCTGGCTGTGGGAGCGTACGCGGTGCCGACACGCACGATGTCCAGGGTGCCGGTGGGGATCTTGGGGCTGATCACAGCGGTGACAGCCATCGCGGTCACGACCGGCCAGATCCCGGCGAGGGCTCCGGCCTGGGCTGCCTGGTCACAGCGGGCGGCAACGCGGACCAGGGAGAAACCGGACTCGACCGTGGGTGGCAGTGCCATGAGGTGGCGCAGGGCCTCGATGAACTGGTGAGGGTCGAAGCGGCCCTGGAGGGCCAGGTCGATGACGTCGTCGACGGCCGTGCCGTCGACGACGGCGAAGTGCAGAGCGAGGTAGGTGTACGTCGCGCGGCCGAACGGGCCGTGGGTCCGCGCGATGTGGCGTTGGTCGACGGCCAGCGCGCCGGGGGTGTGGGGGCGGTACCGCCAGTGGTAGTTCAGTGCCTTGGTGTGGGTGGCTTGGGCAGCAGAGCATATGTGCTCGACGGCGAGCGGAGCCATCGCCACGGACAGCTCGCTGTCTTCGTTGCCGGTCAGGCGGCCCATGGCGGGCACACCAGGCACGACGACCGGCAGCATGAGGTCCGGCAGCACCGCGTCGCCGCGTCCGTCGAACACAGCCTCAGGAATGGTTATCCCTCCGGCGGCGACCCATGTGCGGATAAGCCCGACACCGTCGGGGCCTTTGGTGACCCACAGGCGGAACCCTGGTTTGGTGGCACAAGGAAGGGTGAGCCCGTCGAGCTCGGCCGCCCGGGCTGGGTCCGTCGGTTCCAGGCGCAGCAGGGCCTGGGCCAGGTCGTGGGGCCAGTAGCCCTCGTCGCGAGCAGCCTTGACCCGGGCGAGCAAGTCGTCGAACGACACCGTCCAGTCCGAGTACGTCGGGACGCACAGGTATGTGCCCCCAGCAGGACGGGCACTGCATTCGCGGACCAGCCCAGGAAGAGGGTCACCGGCCCACCACCACGGCTCTTCGCGCGCGGCGATGTCCCCGGCCAACATCCGTGGGATGTCGGTCACGGCGACGGCCGGAGGCAGGTCCCACAGTGTGCGCCACTGGGCTGGGGGGCCGGCGGTCCACTCCCCCATGTCGATGGGAGCGTCATCGCGGACCGCCTGGTCGCAAGCATGCTGCTCGACGAACTTCTGGGCTCGTCGTGCTGTGGCACGGTCGTCGAGCGACGCCGCCTGGGTGCACAGCTCGACTGCGGTGCCCAGCAGTGGCGAGGTCGCAGGCACCCGCACCAGGTAGGCGACCAGCGCCGCCCACAGCTTCTTCTCCTTGCGCGACAGCAGGACGGTGCCGATCTCCAGCAGGTCTTGAGGTGCGAGCTCCATGGTCACCAGGTGCTCCCACAGCATCGTCGCGCCGGTGGACGGAGCGATGCCCAGCAGCGAGACCATGCGGGGAAGAACTGTGGCGACATCGTCTGTGGTCAGGTCCAGGCCAGCGAGAATGGTGACGAGCGCACGCTGCGCCCCCGGCCGGTACCCGGTGGTGTCCAGAGCGTCGAGGACCGCGTCAAGCACTGGCTGCCGCCCGATGCCTCCAGAGGTCACCGCTGCGGTCACCAGCCCTGTGAAGGTGGGCTCAGGTTCTGACCCGTGCACGGCCTGGAGCGCGGTCGGCGAACCGACGACCCGGCACACAACCTGCTCCAGGTGCGGCGTGGTGGAGAAGAACCTCTCCCGGTCCGGGTCCAGACGCCTGAAGAAAGCCCGGGAATCCTCGGGACCGACCACCTGGCCGTCAGCGTCCACCCGCCACAAGCCAGCCCCAGGCACGTCATCCCACCACCGAACACCAGCGAACGCCTCAGCCCAGATCACGACGAACCGTTCGCTGTCAGGCACAGGCAGGTCGAAATGTCCGACCGCAGAGAGCACCGCCCCGAAAGGGATCTCGTCCGTGCGCGGTTTGAGAACGCCAGCAATGACGCGCCTGGTCCAGTCGGGCCCCTGGCGGACCATCTTGGTGAACACCAACCGTGGTGGCAGCCCAGGCGCGGACGCCCCGGTGACAGTGAGCCCCCGCCGCGTCATCGCCCGCACGCACGTGGTCACCTTCGGGCTGCACCAGAACCTGGTCGCGGCCTGGAGCGTCACCAGGTTCTGGTGGTCGCGGGCATCGACCAGCTCTTGCAGCCCTGCGTCCGCCCAGGCCAGGAATGCCGCGGACTGCTCGTCGTCCAGTCCGACCAGCAGGTCGACGAACTTTTCGGCCGACCAGTCCAACCGGCAGGCCATCTTGGCGAGCCCAGCGAAGTACTTGTCGTCAACAGCGCCCACAGGCGCCAAGGAGGACTGTCGCGTCACTCACCCATCTTCTCCCCCTCCACGCCGCGCCGGTGCAGAAAGCACGCAGCAATGTCGTCGGCCGAGCCAGCACGTTCGACCCACGCGCCTGCATGGCGCCTTCGCCGTGCTCTTCGAGGTGGCGAACGCCCGGACGCGGGCTGTCAGGTGACGAACACTACGGGGGTGCCGACGGGGACGGCGGCGAAGGCGTCGAGCTGGTCGTCGGGAATGCGTACACAGCCGTCAGAGATGTAGCCGCTGTGGGTGGAGTAGGCGTGGATCGCGATCGGCGCTGGGCCGTCTTTGTAGATGTCCAGCGTGGGTGAGTGTGAGCCGAGGTAGAGGAAGACGCGCGAGTAGGTGACGCCCTCTTCGGCGGTGATGGACATGACGAACGTACGCTCGGGCGGGGTCGGGGTCTCCGGTTTGCCGAACCCGGCTTCGGTGGTGGTCGTGACCTCGCCGTTGGTGATGATGCTCACCGTGCCGGCGGTCAGGTCGGCCTGGATGAGGGTGTCGAGCATGTCGGTGGTCGTCTCCGGCCCGTACACCCAACCGGTCACGGCGTTGACCTTGTCGGGGCCGACCTTGCTGGGAAGGTCGCGCCGTGCCACGAGCATCACCTGGAGCCAGTCGCCGCTGTGGGCGACCACTGGGTACCCCGTGGGAACCCTGTACGGCTCGACGGGGAGCACGGCGAATGGCGTCCCGTCGGGTGCGTCGTACACGGCGATCCCGTCCTCGTCATCCGGGTATGCCACCTCACCTGTGGGGATACCGAACGGGTCCGGGTCTGGCGGTGCTTGTGGGAACAGCGCCCACGGGTCGGCGACCGGCAACGTCGACAGGTCGACCGAATCGTCCTGGGCTGGTGGCTCGGACGAGTCAGACCCGCTCGACGAGCACCCTGTGAGGACGAGGACGAACCCGATGATCACGGCAAACCAGCGCATATGACCAAGGATAGGTCCTGCAACGACTGTTACTGGCATGGAGATGCCGTCGCCCAGGACCGACCCCGCACTGGGACCCTCACGACGTCACGCTGCGCGAGTACGTCGAGGGCGACGACCTGCGGCGGGTGCACTGGGCGAGCTGCTCCCAGTCCATGGTCCGGGCGACGAATACTGCGGGCTGCCTGGACCGTTGTCCCGCAGGATGGCTGACCATCCTCGCCAGGAGCATGGCGCGATCGGGTAGGCTGGCTACATGACCAGCGAACATGTCCAGGGTGAACTCTCTGGCCACGAAGAGCTGACCGACGACATCCGTCGGATGCTTGACGAGAGACGCGCAGCGATGGAAGCCGACCCAGGGGCGAGCCAGTCGTGGGAGGAAGTCAAACGTGAGTTGCAGGGGCGATCTCGTTGGTCTACCGCCTGAGGATTCGGAACGAAGCAAAAGCCGACCTCGCCGCGGCCGTTGACTATTATGATGGAATCGAAGCGTCGCTGACACCCCGTCTGCTCGACAACTTTCAGAAGTGCGTCCGGCGCCTGACCGTTTTCCCTTTGGCAGGGCCCCTGGTCTACCAGGATTTCCGTCGCGTTGTTCTCACTAGTTTTCCGTACAACGTGTTCTACCGTGTGGTTGGGTCCGAGGTTTTCGTCGTCGCCGTGATCCACCAACGACGCGACCCAGACCACTCTCGCCGCACCGTCCTGGGGCGCTGACGCATCTCGTCTCGGCCATCGTGGCCATCACTTACACGGACACGCAGGACGGGTTCAGGCTGCCTCTTCTTCCAGGAGGCGTTGGTGGCGGTTGGGGTCGACGGGGACGCCGGGGCCCATGGTGGAGGCGAAGGTCGCTTTGAGGAGGTAGCGGCCTTTGGACGAGGCTGGTTTGAGGCGCAGGATCTCGTCGAGGGCGGCGGCGTAGTTCTCGATGAGGGCGGTGTCGGAGAAAGACGCTTTGCCGATGATGAAGTTGAGGTTCGAGTGGCGGTCGACGCGGAACTCGATCTTGCCGCCCTTGATGTCGTTGACGGCTTTGGCCACGTCCATGGTGACGGTGCCGGTCTTGGGGTTCGGCATGAGGCCGCGGGGACCCAGGACCTTGCCGAGGCGTCCGACTTTGCCCATGAGGTCAGGGGTGGCGACGGCGGCGTCAAAATCGGTGTAGCCGCCGGCGACCTTCTCGATGAGCTCGTCGCCGCCGACCTCGTCGGCACCGGCGGCACGGGCCTGCTCGGCACGCTCGCCGACGGCGAAGACGACGACACGGGCAGTCTTGCCGGTACCGTGCGGCAGGTTGACGGTGCCGCGGACCATCTGGTCAGCCTTGCGGGGGTCCACCCCGAGGCGGAAGGCGACCTCGACAGTCGGGTCGAACTTCACCGCGGACGTCGTCTTGACCAGACGGACGGCTTCTAGGGGGGCGTACAGGCGTCCGGGTTCGATCTTCTCGGCGGCGGCTCTGTACGCCTTGCTGCGCTTGGTCATCTGCTTTCTCCTTCAGCAGTCGTGGTCTGGGCCGCGCTGGCCCTGCCACAGGGGGGTGGGTTAGTCGGTCACCGTGATGCCCATGGAACGGGCAGTCCCGGCGATGATCTTGGCGGCCGCGTCGATGTCGTTGGCGTTGAGGTCCGGCATCTTGGCGGCGGCGATCTCGCGCACCTGGTCGCCGGTGATGGAACCGACCTTCTCGGTGTGCGGGGTCGGCGAGCCCTTGGCCACACCTGCGGCTTTCTTGACGAGCTCGGCGGCCGGCGACGTCTTGGTGATGAACGTGAACGAGCGGTCCTCGTACACGGTGATCTCCACCGGGATGACGTTGCCGCGCTGGGACTCGGTCGCCGCGTTGTACGCCTTGCAGAACTCCATGATGTTCACGCCGTGCTGGCCCAGGGCAGGGCCGATCGGCGGCGCAGGGGTGGCCTGGCCAGCCTGGATCTGGAGCTTGATGTACCCGGCGACCTTCTTCTTCTTGGGGGGCATTGCTTTTCCGTTTCTCTGGTGGGCCGACGCCGTGGGCGATGACCCGGTTGCAGTGGGCTCAGATCTTGGAGACCTGGCCGAAAGACAGCTCGACCGGGGTCTCCCGGCCGAAGAGCGAGACGAGCACCTTGAGCTTTTGGCTCTCGGCGTTGATCTCAGAGATGGTCGCCGGCAACGTGTCGAACGGACCACCGTCGGTGACGGTCACCGACTCGCCGACCTCGAAGTCGACCTCGACCTTGGCCTGCTTCTTCGGTGCAGCCTTCTCCGGCGCCTTGGTCTGCAACGCCGGGGCGAGCATCGAGAAGACCTCGTCCAGGGTCAGCGGCACGGGCTGGTGGGAGTGCCCGACGAACCCGGTCACGCCCGGGGTGTGGCGCACGGCGCCCCACGACTCGTCGGTCAAGATCATGCGCACCAGGACGTACCCAGGGATACGCACCCGCTTGACCAGCTTGCGCTGGGAGTTCTTGATCTCGACGACCTCTTCCATCGGGACCTCAGCCCCGAAGATGTACTCCTCCATGTTCAGCGACCCGATACGCGACTCAAGGTTCGTCTTGACCTTGTTCTCGTACCCGGCGTAGGAGTGCACGACGTACCAGTCGCCGTCCATGGTCGCCAGCTTGGCCTTGTAGGCGGCGACAGGGTCGTCCTCGGGGTCAGGCGCCTC
>Ga0123354_10008411_pt1 | contig 15681 bp, 8 predicted proteins | sample TergutLab28metaG_2_FD_97872 | JGI IMG/M metagenome (GOLD analysis project Ga0123354, IMG submission 97872) | Labiotermes labralis P4 segment gut microbial communities from Petit-Saut dam, French Guiana - Lab288 P4 | ecosystem: Host-associated > Arthropoda: Insects > Digestive system > Gut ...
GTATTGTGACAAATGTTGTAAATCATCTGTAAGTACTATGATGAGCTATTTACCTTAAATTTGTTTCTTTTATCTAAAATGTATTAAATTTTTATTGTATTTTTTATTGCCAACAAACTTACTCTCAACCATGTACATATGCTATTCTATGTTGATGTGTTTATTATTATTAGTAACATGACCATTTCCGTATCTTGTAAAAGATTTACGGAAAATAAATGACATACATACATACTAAAATAAACAGTTGGTTTAAAAGTAATTTATTATAATTAGAATTTGATAAAATATATTTCCTACAGTTCATGACTAAAACAGTCATGAAATTTACATGCAAATAACTTATGAAAATAAGCAAATTACTAATATTCATTATAATAAATTTTTTGGCTTGATGACTTATAATTCTCTTTCTTGGAAAAACTATATTGATGAACTAATTTCTAAATTGAATAAATCCTGCTAAGCAATTAAATTGGTTACACAATTAATGTCACCAGAAGTATTAAGGAGGATTTATTTTTCTTATGCGCACTTCATTATATTGTATGGTATAATTTTCTGGGGAAATTCAACTCATAACAAAATTATATTTAAAATAAAAAAAAAAAAAAAATCAGAGTTATTATGAATTCCAGTAGTAGAAGCTTGTGTTGTGATTTTTTTTAAGAAATTAAATATTTTGCTGCTTCATCCCAATAACTGTTTCTTGTCAAGAACAGAGATCTATTTAGATCTAAATCTGAAATACATAATATTATTACAGGATACATTTCTGACCTACATCTACATATAGCAAATTGAACAGTATTTCAAAAGGGACCTTTTTATTCTGGAATTAATTTTTAAACATCTTCAATGAACTATTAAAGATTTATGATATTATGTCAAACAGTTTACATTAGCCTTAAAAAGTTTTTTACTTACCAGTTCTTTCTATTGTTTGGAGGAATACTTTAATTGAAAATAAAGTAGGGATCTTGGTTATTTACTATTTTGTATTTTATTATTTTGTATTTTAAATTAATAATTACAATACCTCATCAATTATTACATTTTAATTCTTACATAGATTGTAAATGTGAATTAATACCTGCATGTATTATATATATATATATATATATATATATATATACTGTTCTACATTCAGTTTTATAATTGGTTTGTTTTATTTGTTCACCCATTCAGACACATATGTAACATTGGACACATCAGTTACAGATAACAATTTACAACACAACTTACAATATATTGACATCACACAATACAATATAATAAATAACAATACAAAATTTAAAGCCCAATTGCAAGTTGAATTTGTAACTACATCTAGATATTTATTTGTATAAATATACCTAAGAGTTAAGAATTCAAATTAAAAGTAATAATATAGAATGGTACTGAGTTATTTAACATGTAAAAATATGTGTTTCTTTTATGTAGTTAAGCTTTATTTGCCATGACAAATGCTCAATCTGCATACATCATATTATATATGACTACTGCTGTATCAAAATATCTATGGAATGCAAAAGAATGAATAAAGTGAACAAGAAAAGGAAGTAAAATCTCGCGCGCGTGCGTGTGTGTGTGTGTGCGTGCGTGCGCGCGCGCATATCATATATATCATATCATTTATTTTCCTTCCGTAAATCCATACAGGATTACATAATCCATATGTATATGGAAATTGTCATATTTGTTGGGATTAAGGGGTGACATCAACACAAGTGTGTACAAATATCACATGGTTATTTAGTACAATAAATATACTAAAATATGACAATACAAATTGTTTATTGTAATAAAATATAATAAGGATAAAAATAAAAAGTAAAAATAAAAATAAAAATAAAAATAGTGGGGTAAGTTAGGAGCAATTAGAAGTACTCTAAGTAGGAAATTTTCCTTTGTTACAGATAGTGGTTGGGTATATACTGACATATTTATAATACAGACTTGTAAGTAAACAGAAGGCACATGTGTTTCAAAGCCATCATGTGTCAATTTAGATCATATGTCAACATTTAACTTTGGAGTTCAAAATATTCATTCAGGGAATAAAAGGAATTTTCATGTACGTATATTTGTAACGGTGCTTGATTATCAGACTGCTTTTATGTAAAAGGGAAGCATGCTAAACACCTGAACACCTATACAGTGTACTCCTTTCTGGTATTTTGTCGCATTCGCAGAGGGATGGTGTAAGTTTGCATGCTGTCTAGTATTAATTTGATGTATCTCAGAATTTACTTGGAATTGGTTCTGGTTTCTTATCATGAACAATAGAAGGGAAAGAATATATTGAGAAGGGAGGGGTAAGATTTCTTAGTTAAGAAACAATTTCCCGCATGAGTCTCTACTTTTGCAGCCCATCATGATTCTGATAATCTTCTTTTGTAACCTGAAAATCTTAATACTGTCAGGGGAATTCCCCAAGAATATTAGACTATCGATCATTATAGAGTGAAAGTAGGAATAGCAAATCACTTTCAAAGTATTTGCTGTTACATATGGTTTAAATGACCTCATAACATAACAAGCTGGGCGTAGCTTATTCTTTATACTTTAATCGTGTGTTTTCCAGGAAAGATTATTAATATATAGTCCTAGAAATTTTGTTTCATTTGGTATACTCATTTGTTCATCTTCACATTTAATTTCTGTAACTGAGGTGCATTTACTTGCATTATTAAATTGAATAAAATGGGTTTTGTCCAAATAAAAAAATAGCAAACTTGATTTGAACCACTTATTTAGTTGTGCAAAAACAAATAAGATCGCTCTGTAACTGGTTACTGTAAGGGCTTGTTATTAAGATATTGGTATCGTCGGCAAATGAGATACGAGGAGCTTTATGTTTAACAGCCTTAGGTAAGTCGTTACGTATGTAGTACGATAGCTCCAAAAATAACATTCTTCTCGCGGCAGTGCGAAAATGGCATCGCTGCTGAAAGCGGACATATTGAGAAATATATTCCACTGACAAAGTGACGAGCATTTTCCTTCCCAAGTAAAGCGATATTTGTCAAAAGTTCATTCTTTATAACATGCATAGCGAATCGTGTTAATTTACGGCTTATTAGTCAAGTTTTTAAAACACGCAAATAAAGTACGAACCTCTTACGTTTTGTATTACAATTTGCTTTTCGTAGCTCATTTTTAATCCAATTAGACAGTATTGTAGGGAACTTATCACTTTTAGCGTTGGCAGCAATGATGAGTTCGAATCCGTGTGTATGAGTTCCAACAAGAAATTTGCAAATTCTTTAGTGCTCAGAAAGAGTATTAGAAGGTTTAATAGTAATTTTGTGACTTAGGAGGTGTGAAATTGTTTCGGAAGGGCAGGTAAATATATAGCTTGGCACAGATACATCTTGCATGAGTTTAAGGGTGATATTTTGGTGGTTGCTGTTGTAACGGCTTTGTATGATGAATTATGCATTCCAGATATTTTCATTAAAATGTAGTTGGCGTGGCTGATTAGCGGCCAAGTAAAGATTACAGATTTAATTTCTCCCCCTCAAAGTTTTTATTGTACAATGTATTGTTTAATCTATGGGCGTTCCATAAACTTGAATTTCTTTGTAAATTATTTAAATACGTCGTCAATATGGATGTTGTAGGCCTAATCCTTGTCTTGCCTTTAAAATCGTGGAATTTTTGTAACCCGCATTTAAATCTAATTAGTCCGTAATCAAGCCTCTGCTCTTTACCCTTGTATTATTTCACATAATTTCTTCTGATCACACACACACTACATACTTTTAATTATGTAATTTAATCGCTGTATGTTGTGTTAGATCTGTCCATCTTGATAACTTGACCAAGATCAAAAGCTTTAGTGGTAGTTTTCTGCATTAATTTTGAATGCAGTATGTTTCCCTGATGTGTTAGTATTTATCTATGAAAGTACATGGTGTCACTTTCCTGATGATTGTATCTGTGTTGGTTTATTTTTGTATTGCAGTTACTTGTTAGCCAATGGAAGAAGCCAATGAGGTTATGGATCCTTACTATAGCAGTGATGATGAAGTATTTTTTGGGCCCATCACAATAAATGAAATTAAGAAGACTTTGACAATGAGAAGACGGACACAAGTATTAAATAGAGCATCAGAGTAAGTACAAGTTGGTCAAAAATGCCATGGTGATGTGCTGAATGTAAATGGTTTGGAATTGCATGGGTTACAGAATTTGATGATGGTGATACTTATAATAAATGTGAGACTGAAATGTAGTTTAAAAATGTTATCCGTGAATTTATAGATTATCAATACAGACATAATTTTTCTCCCTGACTCTGTGCACCTTACACCTAGTAAAGATTTGAAGAACAATGAAGACTTCTTTTTGAATTTGTATGGTGTTCTAGTTTTTACACATATAAAATATTAGCATTTTTAAATTGGGTTTCTATCCACCCTCAGATGGACTGGACATGAAGAAGTATCTACTCTGTTGAGCATCTTAGGTATGCATTCATACCCCAGAGGTCTAATGGCCACAACTAACTGTTTTTGCCTCTGTGGGCAGAAAGAAAACAAATGCATATACTAGGTAGACAAAAATGTTACTAACATTGAACTGTATAGTTTGTACAGGATATGCTTCTTCATCTGCTTATTATCCCAGCCCTCTAATCCCCTTGCCTCTTATTACTTACTGATGGCACAAGTAATGTTTAATTCCATGTCAGTGTATGAGGATTCTCTAGAGCCACTGTATCGTATGTAACGGTTTATATCAGAAACAATGGGGAGAGTGGACAAAATCCCAACAAGGAATAACCTTAAACATTGTGTTACTTCACTGTCAAAAACTTTCAATTTATGAAGGACCTTCTTGTCTTTAATTTTTTGTCCCTGGAATTGTAGGAATCTGTGACTTGGGTGCGTTAATCACATTATCTTTTTCAGCTTTGTAACAGAGATGTAGTGTGTTACTGTGAAGTGGGAGCTGAATTTTCATGTGTTAATTATATGGAATTTAAGGCAGATTTAATTACTGACATTTTGTTTCACAGTATCAACAACTGTTGAGTTGGAGAACTTGCATCGTGTTGACACATGTATAATGTGGAGCAAACTTTAAAGTATTATATTTGACTCACAAGAATGGGGCTTGTTTTTTGTCAGTGACCACATTACACACCCATACAAAAAACAGGCAAAATTGTAGTTCTGTATTTTGTAATGTTATATTTTACTATGTATTTAAGATTCAGACTTCAATAAACCAGACATACAAATACAATGTATTTAGGGAAAATCCCTACTGTGTGTCTTAAGTCAAAACTCTTACTTGTTTTAGCTGTAAAAGGCCATTTTCAAGGAATCACATCAATTGTAGTAGAAGTGTCTGTAACTGCATACATGAAATACAGTTATGCAAATGAAGTGCCAGATTATATAACAGTGGGATGCAAGAGATATGAAATATATTGATAATGACATATTGATATTGGCAAAGCTACAAAAATTTTAAAATATATGCAAACTATAGTCTTGGATGAAATTGTGCTATGTTGTAAGTGCATATTTTCAGATTTTTACAGTATTTGGATGTAATAAATTAGAGTTAAAAGAAATGTATTTTGCATTTCATTAAAGTGTTTGTGTCAAAATATCTGCTGGTTTCTTGCATAGTATGGTGAGGGCCAGCCCTCTCTAGATTGGAGTTAGAAATAGTGAAAGGTCTGAGCAGAGACACGGTACTGTGCCTCTGGGTGACATGACTGAAAATTGACATCTGTTTCTATTAGCTAATCAGAACATGATTTCCTTCCGTGTTTTAACATAGCTACATTAACTAACATAACTAATTTAGTAACATAACTGAACATTGATGTCTGCCTTTTGTGGTATTACCTGACATAATTTTCTTTTCATGTTGTGCATACAGTAGAATAAGACTTAATTTTTACCTCTGCTTTGTGGTGTTACAGGGCAGAGAATGTACTATGGGTTGAGAATTAAAGGGCATATTTATTCTGTTATGTAATGTGACAACTTTCTTTTTATTTGTACAGTGTGATAAAATAATTTTAAACATTTGTGTTTACTGCTGTACATGTTCATTAAAATGCTTATTGCAGCGTAACAGTTGATAATCAGGCATATGTTGATACAGCATTTTTTACTCAAAATGACTCATGTAATAACATCCTTAAGTTTGGAAAAACTTATGCAGACCATTCTGTATAATTTTGCAGTGTATTAGTGTTATTGTATTTCATGTACGTAGTTATATACGTTTCTATCTACGTATTATGTGACTAGTTGAAAATGGCCTTTGAAAGCCAACTTGTGGGAGTTCTGATGTAACATGGATTATTAGGGGTTTTGCCTAGATACAGTGTATGGTCTGATTTATTAAAACTTTGTAATTCTGTGTATTTTAATTTTTCTACCCTTAGTTAGCAAATAAAAGGACAAAAGACTCTGGTTTGAATTGTAATAGGCATTCCTTGAATTTAATCTACTCGTAATTTCTTCACGCATGCAATTTTGATTTGTTAGTCGTGTTTCCAAACTTGCAAACTTTGTCTCATTTTCAAAGGATATATTATCTTCTGTTGTGTAGTAATTTTGCCCTGTATTCTGTTCATGAGACTCAAATATGTACATACAAGGTGCGACAATTTAATTCCCAGAATAGTCGCAGCATGTTGCTGGGGTGTTGAGTCAGGCAAACTCGTGTACTCAAGCACATTTGGACATGTTCCAACTTGCGTTTACGTGAGTCACAGACCAAATGAGTCGTTTGTTCCTGAGCAGCAGAGGAAGTAGTATGTGTCTGTGGTATACGGTTGGCTGGAAAATGAGTGACAAGAACTTGGAGTAGTGGATAAACATCAAGTTTTGTGTGAAGATTGGTAAAAGTGATAGTGAAACATTAGCCCTATTAACAGTGGCTTATGGTGAATACGCTATGAAGAAAAGGAGTGTTTTTGAATGGCACAGGCAGTTCAAGGAAGGGTGAGAAGATGTGAAAGATGACCCAAGAAGTGGGCAGCCAAAAACACAAAGGACAGAGCAAATGAGGACAGAGTACGAACCTTGGCGCACCTAGATCGAAGAGTAGGTGTGAGAGTAATAGCAAAAGAATTGAATATGAACAGGGAAACAGTGTGTTCGGAGGAAAAGACCCGGACTCTTGCCTGATAAGTGGATTCTCCATCATGACAATGTCCCTGCGCATGATGCGTTAAGAGTTTGCAAGTTCCTGGCTAAGAACTCCATTACAAAAATGGACCATCCACCTTATTCACCTGACTTAGCCCCCTTGAGATTTTTGGCTCTTCCCAAAATTAAAAAATGCCCTGAAGGGACAAAGATTTGCTGACCTTTTTGATGTCTGATGCAACATGAAAATGTTACTGCAAGGTATTCTGAAACACAATTTTCAAGACTGTTTCTGGCAGTGGCACCATCATCTCATGAAGTGCGTAGCTTCACAAGGAGAGTGTTTCAAAGGCGACAGCAGCCGTTAGTGCACAGGTAAGCGAATTTTGCTTTCACAGGGCCATTCTGGGAATTAAATTGTCGCACCATGTACTTGTCTCAGTACTTATTTCTAGACTATCTTACTAGTGACTAATAAATCTTCTATGTTTTTCTTTACAGTATTTATGATTGAATGCAATAAATGTCATCAGCACAGACCAGTAGCTGATGTGTCTCATTCATTGTTGGTCCATCTTAGTTTGCTTGGATCTTCCTAATGGCTTAGCGTCAGGCAAAATTAAAAAACAATGGCTATTAACTCATGCTTTCAAACCATTCTGAATAAGAAATGTATCAGACAAATGTTTGTTTGTCTTGACCTTACTATAGGCTTAATTTAAAGACTTATTTATTCTCCAGTCTAGTTTCATTGGTCTACCAAATGCAGTGAAAATATTGTACAAAACCTCTCACCTAACTAAATCATGAACTTTCTTGAAATCCAGTAAAAGCTGTTGTACTGCTCCATTGTATTTCCATTTTCCCTGTGGTGTTTAATGAATATGCAATATATGATCAACGGTTGATCTATTACATTAAAATCTGCTCTGAATATCCCCAGCAGTTTCATCTATGCATGGAGTTAAACTTGACACAAAAATGTTGGATAAAGATAATAAGTGTAATGCTGAATTTGCATTGGCCTTCTCTATGAAAATGCAAAGCTGAATTCCTTATAGTATGGCTGCTATAGTTTGTTTCATTGCTTTGGGAAACAATGGGAAATGTGTAGTTGGATAGGAGCAATCTGGAGAAAATCGATTGTGTAAAGAATGCACTGGCTTGTAACATGATTTAAGAATTCAAGAAACTTCATATGTAACTGTGTTTTATTTAACCATTTAAAGCACCATTACATCTGTATGTTTCACCTGCTTTGACATTCGGAAACTGAATTTTGCCCACCCCACATTTTTATATGTTCTTTTGAATTCACACGGTAAACTGGTATTATTTCCCTAACCGCAACGTAACATAACAACATAGCATAACGTAGCATTTTGATCGTCGTAATGGAGACATGTTTCTGTGAGGTGGGAACTGAATTTTTATGCACTATGTAGTTGAATTTCTGGCTTTGAAGAGCTATTCACATTACATTGGCCAGATGTCTGTAATTTTGCATGTGAAAATGTGAATTGGATGGAACTGGTTTGGGGTTGTGTCAAGTGGCAGGTGTCTATCTGAATGATAGTGGTGGGGAACTGAGTTCTGTCACAAACAGTTAAGTTAGATTGGTTAGTTAGATATGTGTTTGAGTTATAAGAAGTTGTAAATCATTGTACTGCCAACATTCTGTAGTTTAGAATGCAGCTTGCCCCTTGTGAGTTGTAATGAACATTAGAAGATGTGTAATGCTCATAAGTGTTCTGTGCTGTCTCACTGAATGTTTTTTTAATTGTTGCAGGAATGAATCACTGGGTGACATCTGTGCAGGTAGAGTACTTTGTAAGATCTGTGCAACTAGAATGTAGTCTGTCTCATTGATCACTGTTGTGGCTGCACTAAACCCCATCTAAGTTGAGCATCACATAAACTTGCTACAGTATGTAGATCACAGAAACTGAATAGTTCCCACTGGTCCTTCATCATAATCAGTCAGTGCACACATAACTATGGTGTTCTTAACATTACTGGGCAGTGCATTTGCCTGGAAAGTCTTTTCTGCATGATCAAATTGGGAGTGTTGCAGTGAATGATGTTAATGTACCATTCACTGTCCACGGTATCCTTGCCAAGCTCCAGAAGAACTCAAAGGAAACTGAGTTCCACATGTAATATATTTAATGAGGTCTCCAGTGCAGAGACTGCAGTCAGATTAAATATGTGGCAAATGTGGTGGTTATGTCTTTTCTGGTTGCAAACAGTAGTGCTTCCTGTTTGAATGCAATAAAACCCTTTATTGCATTTCTGCATTATACATTTATCTGGATTTTATGTGGACATATTTTAACCAAATTTATTAATTTTCACAAATTTAAGGTTTTCTAAATTTGCATTTTGTTCTTTTGACTTGAGAATGTAAATTTACTGGATTTTACATTTACAATGTTCTGTCTTAGAAAACTCATAGAAACAATGATGTACTCTCCTTATGTTGAAGGTTTGTTTTGTCCAGTGACATGCAAGGCAGTATAACTGTGTGTATCTATCATTATTCAAGTTCAGCTTATGAACATCAAATTACATTGTAAATGTCATTACAGGAAAAGAAGATACATGGCAGAACCTCACCCTGCCAGCAAAAATGCACAGTTGCAAAGAACATCTGATCCAGGCACAGAAAAATAGTAGTTTCGATGTACTCTTGGATTGTGATGTGAATGATGACAGCACAGAAGCAGAAACGCCAGCACCACCACCTAGTCCAGAATTAAGTAGGTACAATGGTTCTCCGTACCCCACTCCACGCTGTACCCATCAACAGTTGCATAGTGGCCTCAAGAGAATTGCAGAAGAAGAAGGGCGTGCTGATGGGATGGACATACAGAGCACACCAATACACGCTTCATTTCCCAGGTATTCGGATCTGGAATGGTCTTTACGCTGGGAAATGATGGGCCTTCACTCAGATTACTCTGAGTTATCAAATGAGTCACTGTCAATATTGTCAAAATTGGATGAGAGCTTGGTGGAAGATATGTCAAAATTGTCTCTAGCGCTGATGACAACTTCCAAAGAGGCTATGGAACCTTGTGCGTTTACAGGTGAAAGGCAGCAGATGTCAGATGAGGACAGGAAGGCACGAAGCTTATTGATTGAGAAAATGGAGCAGCATGAGGCACAAACACAACAGCTGAGACGCTTCAAGAAACGGGTTTCTGGTGTCTCTGGATTTTGTAAGCAAACATTATTACCTGGAACCACAAGTGATGGTTCAATAACTTTGAATGATGATCAGGAAGACTTTTCATTGGATGAAGATATTCCTGCCAATGAAAATGAAAATTTTTTGAACAAAGATGCTTCAGACATCATTTCCAATGGATTTGAATCAATTGGTAAGGATTTTCAGTCACTGGTACCTGATACTCCAAGTGAGAAGTCAGGAAGTCTTCAATTTTCAGGGGCGATAGATGGTAAGCATTTTACTTCTCCATTTGTAGGATCGGTCGGATATCATGATGACATGTTGAGTCAGAGCATTTCTGTCGGTGATCTTGGATGTTGTTTTGTTAAACAAATGACTGATCAGGCACTTGTTTCTCTGCCCTTTGAGGCAAGCAAGGGTGGTACCACCCATAATCTTAAGCTGGATGATGTGTCTTTTATGGCTCCTGCTAGACCACCCTCAACAGAGTATGATATTGAAGCGCCAGAACGGAAAGTCTTCCTGCCTAGTAATGCGTCATATAGTTACATTGCAGGTGAATATTCACTGATTTCTGAACCTGAGGACTCTTTGGAGGCATCAAGGGATGAGAACATAATAGAAGCACCTGATGGAAATTGTACTGCTGTAGGGAATGCCACAGTCAGTGCTGATGAGGATGGAGGATTTCTGTCTATTCTATCTGCAGCTGCTCTTTATCATGCGTCTTTGAAACACGCAAGTGATGATCACTTTAACAATAATAGTAATAATGTGGGACTAAGAGAAAACAATGATATTTGTTCTCAAAATGCCCAGGAGAAGTTGCAGTGCACATCTTCACCTGCTTTTCTGTTGGTGCAAAATGAATGTGATGATATGGAGAAGAAAGTGGTATTTCATCACTTACCAGAAGAAGTTTGTGGTGAATTTGAAGAGAAGGGTCAAGAACATGAGGAGTCCCTTGGTAGGGATCTGAGAAATGCAGATGTTGAGGAAGATGACCATAGTTTGTTATCTGGTATTCAAGAGGGCTCTGTGATTGATGGTAGCACACACTCAAATGGGGTGTCATGCTGTCGAGAAATGGATGCCAGGAATGACCTCAATGATAATGACAGGAGGGACATTGAGGATATGAAGAACCAGCAGTGGTGCTCTGCAGAAGGGTTCAATGATACACTAGAGGAGGTGGAAATGCTGTGGAAGTATGGGAAGGATTACCCTCTCAGCGGTAATGACAAAGAGTGCCCTGACATGACAGACAAGCAGACTCTTGGTCACAAGGCACTATGTGAGATGTCAGAGTTTGAAGATTTTGGGGAGGGTATTAATGAGGGTGAGAACCATCCCCGTGTTACAGATGATACTGAGACCTGCAGTGAGAATCACGCTGGTGGTTGTGCAAGACCTGAGACTTCTACCTCGGCTGTATCACTCAAGAATCCTGAACCATCCTCTTGTGGTGTGGTCTGTGATAATGTTAAAACTGCATCGGTAGGTGAGGCCCATGACAATTTGTGTGTGAAACCACAGAGTGTGCCTTTTGGGAAGTTCCACAGTAAACTAAAAGCTGTTGGGTCACCTACTGTGAGTGTGGAACTTTGTCAGACTGTCGGGAATGATAAAGCAAGTCCTTTCAAGATTCCAGTGAAGTCTGTGCCTCATGCTTCTTCTATTCCAAAACTGACTACTGTCAGAGGTGACAAGAAATGTTCATTAAAACCTACTACACTTGTGACACCTGGTAAAAGGCCTTTGAATTATAAGAAGATTGTGAGCCCTGTGGGAGCATACATTCATAACACTCCAACTCCATCGCTAATCACCACTGTGAAACCAATCCTGGTTCATACAGGAACACCAAAGAGAATGTTGGTGGATAGAGATGCTGCAGTGATGTCAAGACCTGCTGCCATGTCTAGGATTGAGAAGGTGTGTTTAAAGGTGGTGTTATATTCCTGTTAGTAGCTGTTATAGTGTGTATGTGAGTGTGAGTGTGAGTGAGTGAAATTGTCCCATTCTCTTGCTGATGTGTGTGGTAAACACAGCTGTCAGCACAGCAGTGGGCAAATGTTGCAGTTGAATTTTTGGTTATAATTCAAATCTTCATTGTCCACCTGCCTGTTTCATTTACATGAGCAAGCTTTAATTTCTTACTTTAGTGTTATTCCTGCTTTAAATTTTACCTTCTTATCCATGTCCTGATATTGAAACGGAAACTAGCCATATGCCAGGTGAAGAACCGGTCGACTGTAAAATGACTTCATCATTCAGCACCATTGATAATACCTAATTATACCATATGGTTCAGTTTTGAGCCTGTGTAATCCATTTGCATTCCTTGCAACCTGTACAACATTCAAAAGTATTTGTTGCACACAAGATTTTCCCAACTTTTATGCATAGAAGTTGTATGATATGAGTATGAATGGGGGACATGTACATAAATAACAAGCCTTCTTAAATATCCTACTTTCTGTAATTTTGCTCTCATTGCACAACCCAGGTAACAGACTGTGGAAAGATATAAGATTCTGCCACTTACTTATTTACTTAATGGGGCAGAGTCCTTCTTCAGAAGCTAACAGGTTTTCAGCTAGTCAAGAAATTACCCACATTTTATTGAACCCAAAGGTTCATTACAACAGTCACAATTGCCCAGGATCTGTCCCTATCCTGAGCTAGCTCGATCCAATTCGTACCCCCATGTCCCACTTCCTGAAGATCCATCTTAATGTTGTCCCGTCTAAGCCTGGATCTCCCAAGTGGTCTCTTTCCTTCAGGTTTCCCTATCCAAACCCTGTATATGCCTCTCCTCTCCCCCATACGTGCTACATGCCCCGCCCATCTCATTATTCACAATTTTATCACCCAAAAAATATTGGGTGAGGAGTACAAAGATTCCGTCACAGCTGTTATAATTAGATGTGAGCTTCTCACTGCAGATTGTTGGTTTCAACCAAAGTGCCTTTGCAGTAGAATTGTGGCAGCAGAAGTGGCCCTGCGGCAGGGTTTACTATGAGGTTCTTTTTTATTAGCTTTTCCCTGGTAATTGTCATTCTACCACAGCAAAACTCTCCTGTCAATGTATGATAGCTTTAGCCAGGCAGTGAGTCATTGCGTCTTCTGTATTTAATTTGGCGGCTGGTTACAAAGTAGAAATGTTTAAATGAGAAATATGCACCAAAAGTTGGTAGGTGACTTGGATTTTTGCTGCTTTGCCCCACCATAATTCCTCGTTTGGATGACAGTAGTGTCATTACATGGCTTAAGATACAAGAAGTTGATACATTGTAGGAAGTATAGATTTCATTAGGTTCTGATGGTTTCATTTCATTCATTTTTTAGTGTTGTTTATATTTAAAAAAATACAATGAAGAAACACTACAAAGGACACATTTTGGAACTGCTGCTTAAACTGGAGTATATCTTTTTGCTGTTCTATATTTGTTGTGTTTTTTTGCACCTCTCTGTGTTACTCCTGATGTGATTTACTGTTCTATAAAGCACTGATTATCACACAATTTGATGTTAACACTTGGGCTGCATCTGGCCCATAAACCCAAATTTCCTCTGCACTTTATGATGTACCTCTTGTTTCCAGAGCCCACATTTAGTGGAACAGAAGGGAAGAGAGAATGTGGACACCAATAACATCCAACCAATTCTACCTGTTGTGTCATATAAGAGTGTGCCATCAGTTAAACTGGTAAGACCCAATTACTGTTGCATACTTTGGAACGTGGCTGGGGAGTAAAGTTAGTCTTTCACTTCCATCTAGTGCCAAGGTTAAGCAAGCATGCAACTTTAATATTGCTCACTGTGTTTCTTATGGAATTGTCTGTAGTGAGTTAGTTACATTCTGTGCTCAGAGCAATTGAGTATGCTGCAAGGTGCAACATGAATGTGTCTGTAAAAACAATTACATGGCTGTGGTGGTTTATTCTAGGAGCAGTCACATCAGGAGAAAATGCCTCATTTGAATGAGAGAATGAAGAAGCTAGTGAATATGCAAAAACCTCACGTTGTCCGGCACGAGGGTAAGTTATAAGTGTGTGGTATTCCACTTCTGCATTTGCTTCCCCCCCCCATGCATTATTCACTCATGTTCTGCTGCTTCTTGGTATGTTCTGAATAATAGCATCTTTTCATTTTTACCTGGCTGTACCTCTGTGTCCTGTGCATATTGCTTTTATCTCCATAATTTTGTAGGAGAACTTTCATTTTGTACCCTTCATACTTCAGCTAATTTACTGTTTGTTTAATGTCAGTTTTTATGAGGTGCACATTCTGCCTTTTCTATCTCGGTATTCTTAGAAGTCAGTGAGAATTGTGGCAATATTCTTCCAGTGTTGTGTGATGGTTGAATCTTTGTGTAATAATTTTGGGGTCTGTGTTGTCTTTCAGTCTGAAGCCACATTTAGTGTGAAATTTTATTTTAAAAATTCCAGTTTTATGACATGATGTGGTTGAAGCTTATTCTTTTTGATGTTGATTGATAACATGTGACAATACATTTTTGTCATCTTCAGCACACAGTAGTTGCAACATGAAGTTGTGCAACTGAGATAGCATTGTGTGATTTCAGGCATCCACTGCAAAGTAGATGAGAACGGCACCTTTCTGGGCTATTACCACTACTTGCTGTTTAATAACCCAGAATAACACAGTTCTGAGATAGTGTTGTGTATACAGTGTTCCAAAGCTCTTAGTTTAAAGCTTCGTCGATTTGAAGACGTCTCTAGGCCCCTCTTCTTTGGTGGCGCTACAGCCCGGGGTGGGCCTTGGCCTCCTTTACAATACGCCTCCAGGCCTCTCGATCCCTTGCTCTGTCTCTCCATTCGTTCATTCCCATTTTTCTCAGGTCCATGGACACGTCATCCAGCCATCTCATTTTTGGTCTTCCTCTTCATCTTGTTGCATACAGCTTTCCGTGCAACATCTTTTTTGGAATTGTGGTGTCTTGCATTCTTTCTGTGTGACCAAGCCATCATATTCTTTGGCATTTAATGAATCTGACAATGTTCTCACCCTTAATTATAGCTTCTAATTCATCGTTTCGTCAAATTCTCCATAATTTGTTTTCTTTCACTGGTCCATATATTTTCCGCAGTATTTTCCTTTCAAATACTGCTAATGCTCTTTCCTCTTCCATGGTGAGTGTCCACGATTCTGAACCATATGTAACCACTGGGCGTACCAACGTGCGGTATATCTGCAACTTGCTGCTTCTTAATATGAGGCTGCTGTTAACCAGTTGTCTATTTGCATAGTAGGCCTTATTGCCCATCATAATTCTCTCTTTTGTGCATTTGTTATTATTGTTAGTGTTACCAATGATATTTCCCAGGTACTGGA
>Ga0123354_10008413_pt1 | contig 15678 bp, 7 predicted proteins | sample TergutLab28metaG_2_FD_97872 | JGI IMG/M metagenome (GOLD analysis project Ga0123354, IMG submission 97872) | Labiotermes labralis P4 segment gut microbial communities from Petit-Saut dam, French Guiana - Lab288 P4 | ecosystem: Host-associated > Arthropoda: Insects > Digestive system > Gut ...
GTTGCGCTGACCACGTGACACCCCTCTATCCGCAAAAGTTGGCACTAACTTCGCCGACCGGCTGCGGCCGCTCTGTCGGTATAGTTCGCGTGCGGACTAAGGCCACGGAGTTTAGTTTTAGTTTAATTACTAAGATTACACTCATAATGTGTAATATCGCTTTTCCACTGCAACAATTGTTACAAGAATGAGCCTCAGTGTTACGTCATACGTACACTGCCTTTCTTGTTAAACTTAATCCTTTGGCTTGTGACGAAACGTCGAGAATCAGGTACAATGTATACTCAAGTCAGTGTAAACAAAATTCTAATTCAGCTACTGATAACAGTTCAAGCGACAAATAATTTCCTACATTATGGGACGCTGAAAGTTCATTACCGTATTAGCAAGAGTCCGACACTTACATACATGCTGAAACTTACTTTCCAGTCACTTCTTCAATCACCATTTTGGGCACGCACATTTGTATGCTCTTCAGCAGTCAAGAGAAGCACGCAGTCCGTCTGGGATACTTTCAGGCTCACCAAGCGTTACACCTAAGCACATGCAAGTGTAAAACGAGTAACATTTAGGTACGTGAGCAATCGTGAATAAAAATTTATGAAGTCAGTTCACGTTTAAGGCAAAAAAAAGTCGCCACATATAAACATATGACAGTCATTCGCATCGTTATTGTGGAAACAAATCACACAGTCCAAATTTCAGTCAGATTACGTCAACTGTAATAAGTTGTAGTGGTCAATAACGTCCAGATCTTGGATGGGTGGGCATTTACTGGATTGATCTGGCTTAGGAGAGGGACAAGTTGCGGGACTTTGCGGACAAAGTAGTGAATTTTGATTTTCATTTACTGACTAGTTAAGAACTGTTTGGTCCTTATGAAAGAATCTGCTCTATGGAGATAGTCAAATAGCCAGCCAGTCAGTCAGTTAATCAGTTAGTTTAATTAGTTAGTTAGACAGTCCGTCAATCAGCTAATTAGTTACATACTTGACTTCGGCACTACATTCTGAGCTACTAACAAAATTTAAACAACCCGCAAATTAATAAGTAACAGTGCAGGACCAAGTAAAGAATGCAAAATCTGCTTTCCCACAGCATTTGAAATTTTAGAATGACTAACAAGAGGTTTCAAAGAGGAAATTTGCTAACATCCTCGGTAGGTTTCTGTTTTGAAAGCGCTTAACCTAGCACAAGACGAATGGACAAATGCGGACACTAGTGCCATTAAACAGCCGCGTTGTAAGTAGCATTGATAGCAATAACAGCAGGGTGGTGCACATGCGCGATTATAACAAGATAAGAAGTCATAGAAATATATGAACACCCTCAGTTCTTGTGTAGAATTTTAAAAGGAAAATGGAAATGATATATTTTAAATTATGGCTTTAAAATTACTCGTACGGGAGGAAGGAAACACGCTACATTCCCCGCATTTTATGGAACTTGGAGGTTCATTACCACATTCACAAGAGTCCACCACCTGTCCCTACCCTAGCCAAATCAATCCATTCCTCTGCCCATCACACGTTTGACACGCGCAGCTTGTTTCCTTCCTGGTCGGGTTAAGGACTTATCAGCACCCCGGTAGTGAATTCAGTCTCGGAGTCTGAATCGATAAATCAGAATGATGGAAAGTTTATATCATCGTCATCATCATCATCATCGTTGTCGTCGTCGTCGTCGTCGTCGTGGTCGTCGTCGTAATCAAAACCATGGGTTTTTTAAGAGTAAGTCATTCAGGGCTGCACACTATGAAATGCAAGCTGTTATTGGCCTGCCCATCATTAAACTGGTCGTCCCAAGAATTATCGCCCTGTCGGCTGCCAGTTTTGGAAACAATTTCTTTCCTTTGTTTCCCGATTATTTCACCTACTTCGTTCACATTCGTGTATATTTATGTTACATTTGTACCTTTCATTTTTCTGTGATACCAAAATATCTTTTGTAGTATGGTAGAACGAAGCCTCAGTGTGGTTCAAAAAACACATATGTGCTTCCTCTAATTCCTGTCATTTCTGAGAATTCACTGTGCTAATACATTTCGTGATATTTTCAGTGCCCTTTCCATGAATCCTGATGGATTAACTAGAAATGTTTGTAGGTCTGACAGCACCGACAATTTTCATGGGTCTCTACAGATCGTAGTCTTCGTTTGCTGTTAACATGATTCCGGATGTGCTTTCAGTGCAGGCTGGAGAATTACTTGTACACATGTCAACAACTTGGTTCAGTAGATTCAGCATGAACAGGCTTTAGTTAACACATACTTGGTATGTTCTAGAAGGATGGCAGGTCTACTGAGACAAAAACACGTATGATATTCTTTCAAGCTTTCACACTGTGTCAACTGGCGGAAGAAAACTGTGATGAGCTCCACAAAGCCCTATACACGGTGACCCTGTCACACTGTAGTGTGCCAATCCTTGAAATGGAAGCACTAGGCCATATTTTTCCCAGTCCAGTGACAAAAGTCTTAGTGACAACTGAACAACATGAAGAAATAATACACAGCGTTTTTCCCTCACATCGTCGGGAAACAGAGCTTGTTGATCCAACCCTCTTTTTCTCAGCAGAACATTTCAACCAGCCACACAGTGCGTGGGTCAATATCAGCTCTTCATTGGCGTAATTGCGGTGCTTGTAAGCGTACATGTGACATGATAAAGTCAATTATGATGTACGCTTCTTTAAGGTCTATGATCTTTCGGGATTAATATATTAAACAGGGAAATAAATCAAACAATATGTTTCAAAGTTTCCGGAAGCAGTTAGCAATGTGCAGAACTGCTATCTTCTGGGTTATTACGCAGCGAGTAGTCTTCAAGGGTCAAGACCCCTGAAGACGGGACCGACAGGTTGTCCGGAAACGTCAGTGAACAATTACCACTACTCGCTGCGTAATAACCCATAAGAGAGCAGTTCTGATCCGCTTCGCGGCGGAAGTCAGAGATCACGCAATTAAAGATGTCGTAAATTTCGATTTAAATAGGGCCAATACTGCACGTCAGGCTCTAACATGATACTGATGAACAAAACCAAATATCAAATAAAAAGAATTTTATGTAATTGGTAACATATCTAAGGTTTCAATCAATGCTGCTACGCATAGACCTGCTGTTCATCGACATGTTTTAATGTTTGTAAATAACCAACTTGACGCACAATTCTTTTTCGTGTATGTTTATTTATATTCTCTACATGTTTCGGACAGCTATGTGTCCATCATCAGGTGAATTAATTGTATCAATACATCTGGTATATGTCACTCTGTGTAGATGACCTTCTGGTATGCATACCAGAAGGTCATCTACACAGAGTGACATACATCAGATGTCGTTTTGATACAATTAATTCTCCTGCTGATTGACACATAGCTGTCCGAAACATGTAAGCAGCAAGGTAAAGCAGTCCCGTTACAAGCCCGGAGGGGTCCAGAGGGTTCCAGGAAGTTACGGTTCCCAGATTTCGTGACAACGGCACAGGATGGTGGTAGGTTGTCAGCCTTACACAACGGCCGCCTTTACCCCCAGGAAATACTCCTGGTACTCATTTCTGTTAAAGGCTGAGTCGACCCCAGGGCCATAGTGCGATCGGAAGGAATTTATGTCAACGAAAAATCCACTGACACCAGCTAGGATCGAATCAGGGACCTTCCGATTTGAAGCACAGCACCTTAACCACTGTGCTACTGCGGTGCATCAATTTGGTTGTTTACAAAGATTATAACGAGATGCACTCTCAACAAAACATAATGTTTTAGTGCATTTTGTATCAGAATAGCTGCCGTCGCTCTCTCTTTCTCGTTAGCTCTCTCTCTCTCTGTCTGTCTGTCTCTCTCTATCTCTCTCTCTCTCTCTGTCTCGCTCCATGGAAGCTTTTTGCTATTTCAAATGAGTGCCAACGACACACCAGATGTTCTACCACAGGTGGCAGGACATGACGCACTGAGACCTTTTTAATATTACTATGCGATTAAATATATTCTGCTTGGCAGGAGCGTCCAGCTGCAATTGACAGCAAAGTTACGGAGATGCAGAGCTAATGTTAATACGTTTAAGCGATAAGATGGCCATGCCACGGATCAGGCTGTCAGTCGCCGACCTTTCAACAGGAAAGCCTGGATTCAATCCCAGGCCAAGCTAAATGGGACTCACAGCAGACACAGTGATAAAGAAACAGGCTTTCTCCGAGCATTTCAGTGTCCTCCAACTGTTTGTAATTCATTCCTGAGCTATCTCTTAAATTTAAAATAGACAATAAGACGAAACTAGGAACATTGTGTAATTTCTATAATATTTTCCCAAACATGTTAAGAAAGCACATATTTATGCAACTATAAAATGTTTGTGTTTGAAATGGGCCTATCTAGCTTAGAATACGAACCAGTGGCTGTCCTTTTGAGCATACAGCACCATAAACGCACGACGTTTTGAAACATCCGCGTGAGTACTGGCTTTTAAAGAAGAACTCTGCTCCATCGAATTAGTTTGGAAATATCTGTAGTCTGGGAATGCTATTCATACACAAGCAAATTCCGTTCTCAATTAAATTCAGAAGCCATTGGGTACACTCGTACAACCCATTGGAGTCCCGTGACAAGCCACTATACAACGCACGTTCATTACATGATATTCCTCAGTCCGTAATTTTAGTATTAATTAAACATTTTACACTTCGAAAGCAGGTATCAGTTAAGGTAGAGGACCGTGACATAAACGGCGCAAGAGCCGGTCAGTCAGATGCTACTAACAGGATAAGTTGATGTGCAAAGGTAATGACACTCGTAACTTGGTTCTATGTAGAAACCCCTATTATGACTTTTTTCGAGCGAAATATTTTTCCCCCATCGAAATTCACCGCCACGTGATAGAGGTACACTGTGATTCCTTAATAAGAGCCTGTATATCACAAAATGTTGCAGAAAGTTCAAAAGTGCTCGAACGAACGTCCATGCTGACGAACGCATCGGTCAGTCCAGCACTTCAAGCACTGATGTGAACACAGCACGAGTGGAGGGACTGATTTAGGAAAATCGATGAGGCACAATTCGACAGTTACCATCGGAAACATTCACAATATTGTACGTGAAGAACTGGGATACTGCAAAAGCTGTGCGCGCTGGGTATCAATATGTCTGACAGAATGTCACAAATATTGACGTCTCGAGATTGCTCCTTTACATTTTTAACTGTTTATACAAGAAAAAAGAAACGATTTCCTATAATCTAGAGTGACAAGTGATCATACACGTGTGCACCATTTCACTTCTCAAGGAAAACAAGCTAGGGTGCAGAAGAGACACAAGCCCTACAGATTCTCCGACAGCCCCCCACCCCCCAAAAAATTAAAATAAAATTGAGTCAACCTCCCGGCAGGTATGACTTCTGATCCTGAGATGCAGAAGAAGGGATCCCCGTTTCATTCATATATTCAGGCACAACAATCAGTGCTAGAACCTGCCGTCACATACTGTGACGACTGCGTGAGGCAGTTCGCAAGAACAGACCTGACCTTCTGTCGCGAGGTGTTATTGTCAAGCAGCATTACAGCAGTTCTAATGAGGAGCATGAGATGGGTATGGCCTATTGCATGCTTGAGAGAGTTCAGATACGCACAAGAAATTTTGATCAAACGTCTTTAAATTAAATGACCAATCAGGAAACTCATGCATAAATAGAAGGATAAAATATACCGTAAATGTAATATGAAAACCTAGGCTACAGGGGTGCTGATAAGTCCTTAGTCCAACCAGGAAGGAAACACGCTACATTCCCCGCATTTTATGAAACTTGGAGGTTCATTACCACAATCACAAGAGTCCACAACCTGTCCCTACCCTAGCCAAATCAATCCATTCCTCTGCCCATCACAATTTTGACAGGCACAGCTTGTTTCCTTCCTGGTCGGGCTAAGGACTTATCAACACCCGGTAGATTCATCTCGTTTAGATTATGGCAACATGAAGGACTCTATTCGCAAAAGATAACAACATTTGGTTCCTTAAATTATAGAAAATTCTTGAATAGCTGATTGAGTATTTGGTTCTCAAAATGACTCCACCATGAACTTAGTCGACTAATAATGCAACGTTCATTTGGCGTGTTTTCTGTGGAGCGTACCAAGACACGTACTTCATTAGTGACATTCTTTTCTTGCTGGTAGCCCTGAATGAGAGCAGCAACATAAGTTACACAATGAAAGGACAGTTTCAACCGAATTCAATAACGTTTTGTGTATACGTTTACGAATCAGCCATGTAACAGGCTAGAGGACACGAGTAATGGAATTACTGACACAAATATGTCCCGCACATTGACAGGAACGATCACACGCTATCCATTTGATCCGGCCTGTCATTCAAGGAATCGAATTATATTCCGCAATCATGGTGGCAAAACGTAACACCGGTTCTGTTTTATGTTGACACGGGATACAGTGTAATCAGCACATAGTTTAAACGTACAGCAACTTACACATAGACGTTGTAAGGCCGCAAAATGTGTTAACAACGCTGGAATTTCTTTTAATAAAAACCTGAAAAGTTTAGTTTAAAAACTTACGACCATCTACTAGCTCGTGGGCCGTTTGACCATGACAAAATTTTTATTTCTACCGGCAATTATAAATACCAGAAAAAGTCAACATGAGCAAGAGAACATTCTCCAAAACTTCCACACCGGCTCTAAAGCACACCTAGACTTAGGCCTATATTCAACGGGTACCGTGGTCTCGTTCCGCGTTGGTAAGGCGACCTACGCGCGAACCTGAAGAATAAATCTAGTGCTTAGGTTAATAATGGGTGGAGCTATACCACCTCCCACCATAAGCCTTCGCGATGTGCACAGAGACAATAAACCTCTCTCCTTAACAAGAAAACCTCCAAATCGGCAGCCATGACAATAAGTAAAATTCCATAAGACTTATTTCTAAGTTGACTCTGATAAATCTCTAACGAAATACGGTGTTTGGTCTCCTGTGTATAGTGTCCTGCTACTAAACCTCTGACATGCACAACAATATTAGTCATTGTTCAGCCACCATTATGTGTAAATATAAATGGATTTTTTTGGTAAGTTGGTTATTAACTGTCAACGTGCGCTGATTGTTATTAAATATTTTTCAAGTAGTGGCATTATTTTCAATATGAATTTTCAGTAAACCGTTATGCTACAGCACGGGATGATTCACGTTAAAAGTAAGAATGTTTTTTATGACGCCCTCTCAATTGCAGTGTTTACACAGCGTCCAATGTTTGAGATGATTATGAAGTAATTCTCAAAGTGACCATTATTATCTACTAACTCAGTAATCAACTGGACACACAAGGAAACGAATAACATTTAAGACATGCTATAAATTCGAATTACGTTCAATTCTGGATCCGACATAGCTACGGAAACGTGCACAATACAATGTCAAGTGCTAGCCGTTGCCAACACTAGATGATTAGTGCGAGTGAATTATACATCGAAGGTGCAAAAAGGAGGATGTGTAATAAGTAAAAGGCTTAGACTCGTAGGAAGTTTGTGCCATAATGGGTACAATGGTCTTAAACCGCATAGTAACGAGGTCAAAAGCTCATGTATCAATTCCTCCACTGGGTCTGTGTAGTCAATTCTACACTGGGCATGAAATTTAATCAGCATTGTGTACGGAACCACGCTTTGTGTGTGTGTGTGTGTGTGTGTGTGTGTGCGCGCGCGCGCGCGCGCGCGTATGCCATGTAACGAGGAGCCAATACATAATTTAGATAACAAACGGTGTGGCCACAATAATTACACTGGTGTTTATGTTCTTTATCGGTACCATAATTAAATTTATAAAATTGTTAGGCTTACTAAATTGTTAATTCATTATCAATTTTCGAATTAATCACATTTCATCCAGAACCTCGCGCAGAACAGCACTCAGACGGTTAAAGATCGAATTATGTATTCAACACCGTCCCGCTAACGCTCATTTGTCTGCGCAAAAAAAAAATGGAAGCGTTCCTCAGAATTATAAAAACAGTCTTTTAAAATTTGATGAAAATCTTAGGTTCGAAAGCTAATTGGCCTACTAAAGTTGTAAATGGAAAGAAAACATTAAAATTGAATTTAAACCAAGCATGACAATGTGCAACTCATTTACCTGATCGTAGTTAGGAGTTAACACAGTTTTCTGGAAACGATAACGAAAAGAATAAATGAAACAACCACTTTTTGTGGACAATATTCTGTCAGAGGCCCTTTGACAAGAGTACCTCCGTTTACAGTTATCGAGTCATGCATGCAGTTTTGGAATTTAGATGTAGGTTTGGTTGAAGCTGCTTCGGGAAAACGAATTGGTAACCCCTCCAGAAGATGGCATGTGACAACCAAAACAACGTGGTACTTACGTTATCTTCAGCGGTGGGTGCTAGATAATAGAGATTTCATCCATCCATAGGACTCGCACACGGACAGACTACAATGTTCAGTAGAAACAGAGCGCTAAAAATGGGTGCAAATATCAACAACACCCTTGGGCGATAAACACGATGACAACAATACCATGGTCCATGGATCTCACAGTAGTTTGAGGTAGAAGCAAACTTGACAGCCCAACAATTAAAAGTACAATTATGTGTTTTATAATTCCAACAAATTCTTTTTAGGCACGTTCAAAAAATTGCAAAAAGCCACTAGTAGCTTCGTCATGTCTGTCTGTCTGTCTGTCTGTCCGCGTGAAAAAAAAATCGGCTCACACTGGACGAATTGTCAAGAAATTTGATATTTAAGTATTTATCAAAAATCTGGTGAGAAAATTAAAGTTATATCAAAATGTGACAAGAATAATGGGTACTTTACATAATGACCAATACACATTTTTATAACATCTCACTTAGTTCTTCTTAGAATGAAAATTGTTTCAGACAAACTTTTAGAAAAAAATCAAAATACGTATTTTATGTCCAATAATCTTTTACGAAAATCGTGCCGTTTGTGAGACAATGTGTAGAGATATTGTAGAGCCGGGCAGGCCACATGATAATAATGTGCGTGAGCACTGCATGCTGGATACCTAAGGCTACAAACACACACATACACACACAAAATATGTAAGATTTATTGTTTTTCTACTGCAACAATGATTGTATGAACGCGTCCCAATGGTACGTTATACGTACATTGTCCGGTTTTACATTTGTCTTGTTTACAATGTGACAAAAACAAAACATAAAATTACTATAAAACAGTCATGTAAATTCGAGTTTAAGATAACCCCCCCCCCCGTGATAATCACAACTGATCTGAGTGTACATTTGTGCTGTCTTTTCAGAAAATAACAGGGAAGTCAGGTATTACAAACTCTCTTCACCATTGTTTACATTACAGACACCCCCAACATCCAAAATCACTGGGCACGCTTCGCCGTCTCGTACTGAAGTACGAAAACATTTACTGTGGTCTCTCAGCATTTATACAACTTCAACATATGCTCCCGTTTATTATTTTGTTCACTAAAGCTTTCTTGTGCCCTCTGATTTATACTTCACTGCATTATTATCATTAAGTTACTGAAAGTGACAGTATAACTAAAACCTTGATAAAGACAATGACAATGAGCTGATATGGGAATGCAGCAACCAAGCAAAATTTACTACATGCTTATAAAATTCTGGTTTAGAACCTGAAAACAAATCTACTTAACAGGTACAGGTGTTAAAGAGACATGTGACAGTGTGGAATGGAGCCTGGTGACTCAGGTTAGAGCCTAACAGCGCGATCTTGTGACAGCGGCAAAAAATCTTCGGATTACATGAAGGGATAGATGGACAGGAGTTCCTTGATAATTTATAACAGATTACAACGTTCCAAGTATATTACATATCACGTTGCATATCAACATTATATTACAAGAGACCTCACTCATTTCACCTCGAACCAAGGGTACATTACTGTTATGACCTACACCGTATACGGTAATGAATGTAAACTGTAACACTATTCTGGTGTGTTACCGGCGGGACAAGTAACTATATACGATCGGCATAGACATATATATATACATATATATACACACACAACACAAATTGGACTGTGGTTTAATCAGGATTCGCACAATTAGCCACGAAATATTCTGACAATGATTCGCATTAGTGTCACTGCAATGTGTAAAAAATAACTCATTAACTAACAACATTACTGTCACATAAAACTATATTTACTGTACAGCAGTATTCTTTTAATAAGGAACATGTTACCACTCAAAAGGAACACCGCCAGGTTTTATACAAAAACGTAAGAGAATATATTTCATACAAAGCCTAATTCTAGCCGTTCTGGGACGATACATATGGCTCATCGTTAACAAATACTGTTATACAATAAATACGGTTATGTTTAACAGTAATCTTAGTAATTAACTATAAAAACACGATGGGATATTCTTCATTGAAATAAACAAGACAGGCAATTAGTTACACGTTAGTTTAAAACTGTTATCATAGGAAAGCAGTATTACATATTATGAGTGTGTGTTTACAGCCTTATTTATCCAGCATGTAAAGCGCATGCGTCGTACTGTACTACCATCCGTGGACAGTCTGGCTGTACCATATTTTTCCACATTATCTCATAATTTCATATCTCCGGGGAAGAAAGTTATTTAACACAAAATGTATTTTGAGCTTCTCTACAACTGCGTCACAAACATTTCTCATTCTACTAAAAATTCAGTGAGATATTGTCATAACGGTACACACGTCCCCATGTAAGGTATACGTAATTCTTGTAAGAGTTTTATAAAATTTAAATGTTGTCGAAAGATTTAGGGGGAAAAAATGCTCAAATATCAAATTTCGTGAAAATCCGTCCAGTGGTGTCCCATTTGTTCCATGCGGACGGACAGAGAGACATGACGAGGCCAACAGTCGCTTTTCGAAATTTTGCGAACGCGCCTAAAAATTAGTGTGAAGCGTAAGTTGTAACCAGTTAAGTTCAGCCCCACATCCTCAAATGACTTTAGTATTTGATATACGTACTAGATGTTTTATTGCAAGGCGTTGTCTCGGAACGAATTTCGTGCGTCAGGGAGTGCCTTAATGTAAACATTGTCATAAATGACTGAAAAATAAACAGTAAGTTGTTTAGAAAACAAAAGTTGTGGTGATAGATATCTCAAGAGACACTTCATAAAATATTTTATGGAAACACTCTTCAGAACCGAACGAACATGCAGGAACTTAGGCGCAAATGTTGTCGGTGCGAACAGCAACCCCAAACCAAGACGCTGTAATCGCCCAACTCACGAAATACGGAGAAGCATTGACGATAAGGATGAAACTAAAAATCACAACTGAAGACGTCATAGTCGCCTCTCTCGCCCCAGCCCCCATAGACCGCCAGCCATGTTCATGGCACAGGTAAAATTACTAGTGCCCTACCAGCAGGACTGGCAGCTGACACACGCCTGCAAGCATATGGAAAGTACTCTGAATCTCAGATAAGAATTTAATGTGTGCCCATTGCACAAACTCGACCGAAATCGGGTGCCTCATTCAGCTCATCCCGATTAATAGATGTTTATAAAATTAGTGCTTACTGTTAAAAAGAGTTAATTTTTAAACAGCATACCCCTGTGTTTAATCTTAATTAACGTAATAACCGCTGTGAATACCTCATGTATCGAATTTCATCGAAATCGGGCAATAAATGTGGAACGTAACATAGAAATTCACACATTCAAGATTCAGAAAACATAAAATGTATCCCCGAATTCTGAATAAAATACTCGTATAGACTCAGTGGTTTATACAGAGAGACACGAGGCCACCTATCGCCTGGCAGAAGGAAGGAGAGCCAAGATTTTCACAGAATATAAGGGCACTTCCATTAAGGAGAATCACGGCGATATTTAATGCTGCTCAAGTATCAAGGCGACATAAAACAAAGGACATAGTTTGGAACTATGCAAGATCATTACAAATCATATGAAGTGGCACTTAAATCTTTCTCTGAAGTATAGACACTAAATTAAATAACTAAATTTCGGTAAGTATAAAGATAAGAGAGCCGATCCTAATGGCCGCGCCGTCTAAGACGTGGGATTTCGTCCGCTAGGTTGCTGGGATTGCGGGTTCGAATTAGGGTGGCCTTATATCATAAGTGTGACCTTATACCGAGGGTACTTGATTACATTGTGACTGTTTCATTTGGGTATATCTTGTACTGTATTTGTTTTAACTTGTACTGTGTTTGTTGTAACTTGTTTTGTAATGTGTGCGTGTGTGTACGTATGGATTTTGTAATGTGTGGGTGTTTTGGTAATCTGTGCATTTGTATTTACTGTATTTTGTATTGTTTGTACTGTGTTGTTTGGTTGTTTGTACTGTGTTTATTTATTATTTGGTTTATGTTTTGTCTGTACTAAGGTAAGGACTACTACCACCGAGTGACAACTCAACTGCAGTTAGTATTAATAATAATAATAATAATAATTCCGCCTTGGGCATGGATGTCTGTCTCTTGTAAGTACTGTATGATGTCAGGTAGAGATCTGTGCGTCGGGCTAATCACTCGTCCACAAGAGTCCTATCGAGTGTGGTGAGCGTGTCTGTGATCATGAAGCCTCGAAAACGAGGAAGCTGTTATGACATTAAAAAAAATAAATGAATAAATAAAGATAAGCCGCCAAACAAAACACAGGGAATGGAAGAAGAAATTAAACTCTATAAAAGTATTTATCAAATAGACCCTGGAACTCTGACATGAACGGACACTACTTGGAGGAATATTAAAAGTAGCTCAAACATCAAATCTGGAGAAGATATGTTGAAGAATGAGAACATTAATTAACACATAAAATGTTACATTATAAGCCACACTATTACGACGTGTTCCAACGATGGTAAAATGACACATTATTAAAAGTTCGGATAGGATATTCGCCTATTGGTTTCCGGAGAAAAACGTATTTGCCTTGGAACGTGTTGGTAGCAATTATTGTTTAATTTCGGATGCTTGAATTACAAACAGACACCCTCGTATACGTAAATAATGACGGACATCTCCACTCGTACAAGAAATACAACGGAGAAGGATTACACAGAGCTTCGGCTTTGGAAGGGCAGGCCTTTCTTTCAGTAGGTATGTTACGGATAGTGGCGTTAGAAGCATTCTCACAGAAAGTAGTATTCAGAAACACAGAATTCCCATTCATTTATTCATTCGTTCATTCAATTCATTCATTCACTCACTCAATCTTCCTTCGTGCATACTCCTTCTCCCTGCTGTCCCATCACACTTCTTCGTATTCCCCATGTTTTCCCATCCCGCAAATAGGAGGCCCCTACTTTCCTCCTTCCTTTCTCCCTTTCTAGAGAAACCAACAGATGCGAATGATAGGATTAAAAACTTGCAACAATCTCGGTGTGATTTATTACCTCAGCTTCTCTGTAATTACTTTTGCAGGTAGTAGACTGGAGGATAAATTAATCGAATTATTTACCACTCAAAGTTTTACGCGCAGTTTCAAATCTTCCACGCCGCCACAGTATTCACGTTTTCAACAAATTACTTTACGACACAGATCTGAAGAAAGAGATGATATCCTGGGCAGCTCCATAAGATGTAAAAGAAACAAGAAAAAAATCTCGCCCACAATTCCTACTGCACGCACTTCAGTCATTTTTTCCACCTATTTGCTCCAAATGTCAAGTCTGTACTGAATTGTAAGATAATCAGATTTATATTTCAATCCACTGAACTGGATTATTTTCTTCGGAGATGTATCGCATAAAAAAAAATCGTTCCTCTGAATATCTACTGCCACTTTGTATTTTCGTAATAAGAATCTAAATTTCAATGCATCAAGAATTGTGTTCTTCGAATAAAGTCTAGTGAGCGTCTCATCAACTATTATTAAACTGGCCAAGAAATGGATAAGTAGATGGACGGGGCATGTAGCACGAATAATGGAGATTTGTGGACGTAATAATAATAATATTTATTAACTGCAATTGGGTTGTCACCCGGTGGCAGTAAACTTAATTATTACTTAATTATTTCTAACCGTAAGTAAACATCGTATCATAAAGAGTTATAGCTCCACGTGTTGTTACGCCCACTACTAGACGAAAGCAAGTAATTGGCTTCAAGGTCCGACCGCTCTACCCGGGTAAATGGCATTTGATATCCACTGGATGAAAGACTTGGTGGAACCCAGAAGCTCTCCTGGCACCGCTGCGAAAACAGACGCTCTCTCCTCAGCCGTAAATCGAAACGCGATCCTCAGAGCGTAGCGAGCCCACCAAACTAAAAGTACACAAATTTTATGGTCGTAATTTACGAACTTGGAAGACGTAGGTGTCAATGAGGGGCTAATATTAAAGTTGTTCCTAGACAGAATATGTGACTGAATGGATTTATCAGTTTCGGGATGGGAACTAGCTACGGGTTCTTAAGAATTTTGCACTGAAGAGTCACGTTTTATAAAAAGTGGAGCATCTCCCGACCAAACGAATTATTAGCTGCATAAGACATTCTTTCGTGGAGTTTGCTAATTAGTTACATACACAGCAGTAAAATTGACAACAAACAAAATAATTAGGAAAATCAGTTTCGGGATGGGAACTAGCTCCGGGCTCTTAAGAATTTTGCACTGAATAGTAAATTTTATAAAAAGTTGAGCATTTCCCGACCAAACGAATTATTAGCTGCATAAGATATTCTTTCGTGGAGTTTGCTAATTAGTTACATGCACAGCAGTAAAATTGACAACAAACAAAATAATTAGGAAACGACGAATGAACGATGAGATACACGTTGATTTTTTAATACGTTACGCTAAATAATGAGCGCTATAAGAGATCCCAAATTGAAAAACAGTAGTCAAACTGCAGTATCAATGGAATTCTACTGCAGCTCTTTCACGGTCATCAATAGACGTAGTTTATTGAGCTCTGCGTTTCAGATTTGCCCCATGCGCGTGTAGGTATATCACAAACTGATGCGGAGATAGTGAACAGTTCTACGAGGGGGTGCTCGTAAGTCCTCAGCCCGACCAGGAAGGAAACAAGCTACAGCGACCAAACTCGGGATTTATTCAACGTATTCCACATGAAGTTCAATACACATATTAGCCCGTTTCTCTAACTTTTGCAAGCCACTCAAAAAAAATCAGAAGGTTATCCGTCCAACCAGGTCTATGCGACCGCAATGACCTCCGCGTCGGACGATAAATGACGAAATTTCAATTTTTTTTAAGACCAGGGAACAGGTGGTAGTCCGATGGGGCCAGATCCGGAGAATAGGGTGGGTGATAAAGACACTGGAAGCCCAGGTAGGCCAGTTTCTTCTGAGTTAAAAGTGCCCGGTGAGCCGCGGCATTATCGTGGAAGAACAATACCACCTTGGTGGCCTTCCCACGGCGTTTTTCCTCCAGAATGTCCTTCAATTTCAATTTCAATTAATACTTCGCGTTAATAGTTTGGCCCTTTAGAACATAATCAATGAGGATGATGCCGTCTTGATCCCAAAAAATCGAGGAGAGAAATTTTCCAGCGGATTTTTGTACTCGGAATTTTTTGGAGCGGGGTGAGCCGCTATGCCGCCACTCCATTGATTGTTGCTTTGTCTCCGGGTCATAGTGATATAACCAGGTTTCGTCCATGGTCACCAATCGCGACAGGAAATCATTTGGATCGCGCCGAAA
>Ga0123354_10008414_pt1 | contig 15678 bp, 15 predicted proteins | sample TergutLab28metaG_2_FD_97872 | JGI IMG/M metagenome (GOLD analysis project Ga0123354, IMG submission 97872) | Labiotermes labralis P4 segment gut microbial communities from Petit-Saut dam, French Guiana - Lab288 P4 | ecosystem: Host-associated > Arthropoda: Insects > Digestive system > Gut ...
AGTGCTTGTTTTGGTAGTCTGTTTGTGTCCATCCTCTGTACGTGTTGTAGCCACTTTCTCTGGTACCGTTTTATTTCCTTTACTATGTTCTTGTACATAAATAGGAGACTTAAATTCCACTCTGTTTCCTTCAAACTATTTCATCGCTTATCAGTACTCGTTCCCGTGTATCTCACGAGATATGCCGATAAGAAACATCTACCATTATATTAATATTAATAATTGTCCAACGAGATACAACACAAAGCAGTCTATTTATTATTCTACAGGTTCACTCTACATGTTTCGGGTGTCAACCACACCCAACATCAGGAGTACACAAAACTGTAACTAAAACCTCCGGTTTTGGCCAGCTACTGTGCAGCTACCTTCCTCCAACGTGGCCACGTTGGAGGGAGGTAGCTGCACAGTAGCTGGCCAAAACCGGAGGCTGTAGTTGCCGTTTTGTGTACTCCTGATGATGGGTGTGATTAGCACCCGAAACATGTAGAGTGAACTCGCAGAATAAAAAATAGACTGCTTTGTTTTGCATCTCGTTGGACATTTATTAATATAGATCAGCGATGCACGGAACCATAAACATAAAAACATCTACCAGTTTGACTGTCAAAATTTCTTACTACAGTAAAGGTTTAGTCACTGGGAAAAGCGACAGGGCAAGAGGCTGCTCAACCGCGGAATCGGTGTTCGTTTTCTAGCAAGATAAAAACACTTTTTTTCCTTCTCCGAAGCATTCAGGTAGCGTATGGCACGTACTCACCTTCCGACCGAAAGAACGTCCAAGTTTTCCCAAAGAGTTAAAAACGGCCGTGGCACGAAGCTGGGTTTTCACAACTATTTAAATTCGAAGTTACGAATGTGTGGAGTAATTCCCGATATTCCTCACATTTATTGACAGTATGACACTGAACGAAACAATAGGAAAACTCTGATTTTAAAACTCATTTTTCATCCCCCTAACAATCCAATTCAATTTAATTCAATTCAACTCATGTCTTGTCTTCAATGCAAATTATAAATTGAAACAGAAACATGTATAAATGAAGCAAGTTCCTTGTCTTCTCAATCACTGGCAGCCAGTTGAGTGTCAAACCGCAATATATTTCCTGTCTCTCAAGCAAAAGACAAGTTTCTGCCTCCCCATGTCTCAAATTGTTTATCCATAGCTTTGTTGGTCTTCTCTTACTCTTCTGTATGTATATTCGTAATCCGATCTTTTCTCCGACACGTCTTCATTCCTGTAGACTCACAAATCGTCACTAAATAAAGAAACAAACAAATGGCGGTTAGCTGCCTTCTCCATCAATAATTTCAGGTCTGTTACACGTCGCAGCCTGCAACAGCGCCGCGCGCTCTATTTATAATTTCAGTTAATTAAGCGGCAAGACACGGCGGAGGGGGTAGAGGAGAAGGAGCGAACTAATCAAATTATTGGCTACGTTCTGTTGTTATTAATGGCTGCTAATTGGAGCAGTGATCGGCCGAGACAAGAAGACAATGGCCTTGCTCTTAACGATCAATGCAACGATCGACCACAGTGCACGACACAAGAGGGATCGTTTATAGTAAACATGTGATAGACAATATACAGGATGTTTCTAATTGCAGGACTGTCCAAACGGTGAATACGGTGACGACGTACGTACACTACACGATACAAGTAGGTCTCATTTACAGTAAATACATGCGAAATTATGCAAAAGACATTTTACTGAACCGATACATTCACATGTTATCTGACGCAAAGTTTCAGTTATCATTCATATTTGTGGGCTGCATGGTGTGGCACTTGGTAAAATACTACGTTGAACACCCCTCAGTTGATTGACTGGTGGGGTATTTGGCTATAGGATAGTAAGTAACTTGTAGATAGCCGGTAAGTAACAAGTACGCCTATCGGTTACATTGGCGCCTATAAGTCAATTCAATCAATAAACGAATCAATGTAGTTTCCCTGCATCAAGGGAACGATCATGATAATATATTTCCAAGCGGAATAGTTGCCCATAACTTTGCATTGAACGGATGATAATCCTGGAAACAATAAATGTTTTTCTGTAGAAGAACCGAATACAAAGCAGTTCATTACTACAAAGAAAATCGCGCTGTCTGAATCTCTTTCCATTACACCTCATAAGTATGCACATGAAGAATAGGTTCGGTGGACTTACTTCTTCGCCGTTAGTGCATTACAACATATCATACCATACATCATAGAGGTACAGAATCAAGGAAAGTGATAGCAATAGCAAAACTCCAGCACCATCATATAACATCTGCCATCAACTGTGGGCTCGAGGCTACGTTCATATTAGCAGCCAACTACCGCCTCAGTAACATCACTACATTGCATGCTTAGTACAGGATGTAGTACAAACACATGACGCTTTTAGACACGTTCGCAAAATTGCGAAAAGCGATTATTAGTTTCGTAATAACTGTCTGTCCGTACGCCCGTCCGCATGGAACGACTCGGTTTGCACTGGACGGATTTTTATGAAAACTGGTAATTGAGGACTTTTCGAAAATATGTTGAGAAAATTCAAGTGTTTTAAAATTCGAAAAGAATAATGGGTACTTTACATGAAAACATACAAACATTTATGATATTACCTCGTTAATTTCTTCTTAGATTGACAAATGTTTTGGACAAATCTGTAGAGAGAATCACAGCATACATTCTACATTCAATAATTTCTTCCAAAAGTCGTGCCGTTTGTAAGATAATGTGGAACAGTATGGTACAGCTGGACATGCCACAGATAATGCGGCGCATGCGCTTTACATGCTAGATAACTAAGGTTACAGACACACACACTCAGAATATGTAATACTATTGCTTTTCCACAGCAGCAATGGTTACGCGAATCCACCTCAGTGGTACTTTGCGTGTAAATTGCCTCTCTTTTACAAAGAACGACAAATGTCACACGATTTATTCACACATGTGAAGTACATTAGCAATTCAATAGAGAAATCATCTTCCGCACTGGTTTCAGAATCACGATTTACAGATGGCCTGACCCACATGTTTGTATCTGAGCGGCAATGAATATAGTGCATGTTTAATGTCGTTATAATCGCCCCCTACAGTGTCCGATGTACCGTTTGCGTTCAAAAACACCCAAAGGTCGCGTTGCTCTGTCAATATCCTTCAAGGAAATAAGCGTGCGCCTGAAAAACTGGATGAGTTGATGTCCCGTAAGACCTGTACGTGTAACCATGAAAAAATTCGGCACTGAAATGCATTATTTTTCATGGAGTACAATGGACACGGCAGGAGCAGACGTCACAGTTTAGAGAAAATTTACGCTACTATCTATCCCGAAAATATCAGTCCATTTACCTACACTCTAGGGGAAAGAAAACAGACACCAATAGCGCATGTGATACAGAACTCCATTCAGTAACAGTGGAGTGCGCATGCGTACAGCCACCCTTCCGTCCCGTTTACATATGCTTCGCGCCTTCTTGTGGCGTGCTCATAACATACGAATGGGGGAAGGACAGTGCGAATTTGACACGAACTTCTCACGATTATGTGACGAACCATCTGACCTGCACACACTTCGCCAACGTCATCCCTTATTCTACACACTTTTCAAGAGTAGTTACATCGTGTCTACGAAACTTCCTCCTGGCACCCTGAAGTGTAGCTGCAACCAGGTGTTTGTTATAATAAATGAATCGACGGTCGCACTTTACTGTCACAGCGACGACACACCGACATTATCTGAACGTCAGGGCTCACGCTGCATCAGCGCTGCCTGTACCTCGGGCTGCTTATAGACAAACTGAATTAAGGAATTTTTAACTACCACCAGGTATTTATTTTCATACACTTACAATTAGTGGGATGGTATCTAGCTGCGAGAGATGCACAGGGATCTGACGGTGTGACAAAAATGTGTAAACGTATAAGGTAATTGGTGTGACAGTTGGAAAACCTGCTTCAAAATACGTCGACGGTAATGATGAATACATAAGAACAACTTTATTAATAAAGGATGTATACGAATAATATGAATCAGATGCTACATAGGCCTTCATAAATTTTAATGTTTTGCTGACCGTGCATCTCAGTATAATCTTAGTAAATGACCAACTTAATGCACAAATTCTTGTTTTATAATAAGTTTATTATATACCTCTACATGTTTCGAGCACTATGTGCTCAACATCAGGAGGTCAAAATTGTATTATACAGCATCTGGTATCATCACACCTACTTATTACAGAACAAGAATTTGTGCATTATGTTGGTCAATTACTAAGATTAAGAGGCTTAAATAGAGCCTAGTTCACAGTTACAGCAGTATGTGTGCTACCATGATTGTTGACACGTAAGATTATAATAATCAACAACAATGTTTAAAAATCACGGTGTATACAGTAGAATTCGAGGGAAAATTGATCGCGGCCGTTGGGTAGATCTGGCCTTAGAGGGAGGCGACTGCCTCGTATCTGAAGACATTAACCCGCTTTTCACTGCACAGACTGATGACGAAAGCTAACACCCACAGCACGGCCGATAATTCTTCCAGGACTGATTCAGTAGTATCCAATACAAATGGAAAGCGTTGTGGCATTACGAAAATTGTTGATAGAATATTGGCACAGGGGAATTTAACAACACAAAGGCACACTGAAACATATGTTGAGGTTTTTGACGTTCAGAGGACCGTGCATTGTGACACATTCTTATAACGAAAGCCAACGAGATGCACTATTTCTCATATTTATTTGATAAAACACTCTATATGTTTCGGACAGGTCCACTGTCCATCATCAGGAGTATCTCAACACTGTATACACGCAATTGGTATTTGTCATGCTAGTTCTGTTGGCTTCTGTTAACTGCTTGTGTATTGTTCCACATATACTTCATACAGCATTTCTAATTACTTGGTCGCGATAGCTTAGTCGGTTTAGTTAACAGGCTATCACTGAACGACCCAGTAATCGTGGTTCGAGTACCGATAGCGTAAAATGTGTCTCTTCTACAGAGCATCCCAACCGTCTATGGTTGCCGCCCAGTCTCATAACACCGGGTGCCGGAAGTGTTTTCCCAGGGTATAAAGCGGCTAGAACATAAATATAACTGCCCCTTCACTTAGTACTGAGATTAAGAACAACTGGAGCTCTACATCCACTCTCTCACATGCCTTAAAGCCGCGCACAGGAACAAATTTACCGTTACCTTCTCCCAGCTACTTTGAGCTCGAGAAAATAGAACGAGGAATGTGCGAGGTTGCTTAACCCTTTAACGCCTAATGTCAACTATAGTGGTCGTACCGCACCGCTAACCTCTAAAGTTTCATTTTATATATTTATTCAACAAATATAGGTACTGAATATTTTAAACACGGTATATACTCTCCGTTTTTTCTCTTCAAAATGCAGTTTGTTTCATAATTCTAACGTATTTGGTTCTGTATTATTCACATTTTATATACAGGTGTGCTAAAATTAAAAAAAAATAATTCCGGCGCCAAAAGGTTAAGGACGATCAAACTCCTGCAGAAGGGAGAGCATTACTGAGGGACAGGAGATGAGATAGGAATGGAATAGGTTCAGTGGAACGAGGAGTAACACTGCTTGCAAGACCACTCCCTGTTATCGCGGAACATGGCACCCGGCAGACCGCTTCGGATGACATTCAACCGACTGTCGGCTGCTACGTGAGACGACACACGAATGTTGCTGCTGCGGATAGAGGAACATGCAAGTGTCACCGACAGCAGCAAAGTTTGTTTCGTGACGATCATCAGCGCTCAACATGTAGGCAGGTTGAATTTACGAATTTGTTAACACAGACTCAATCGAATTCAAGTGTAAATACTTCAGGATTAAGAGACTGCACGTCCATGCGGTGAGGATATTTATTTGTGTTATGCTTCGCGCGGGATATAGATGCTACGATACAATGTTTAGGGTGGAGTAACAGGAAATGCAATGCGACTGCTCAATTGCTCTGGGCCCTGCAGCCCCAAGACAGTCGTGTATTGTCTACCGTTACTAACGTCACTAATATCACGGGGCAAAATTTTTATCCATGAAGTGCTAATTTCTAATATAGTCGAGAAATTTACCGTATTTTATGGAACATAAATGTTTATCTCTGGGTTAAAAAAAACAGACACTCGTCCTACTTCTTACCCACATCCACTTAATCTACGCCTTTTTAGCCCATTTACTTAAAATACATTCTTATATTATCCACATACGTCTATGTATTCCCAATGGCCTCTTTAGGTTTCCCCATCAAAACTCTGTATGCAATTCTCTTTCCCTAATGCGAGCTCAACACCCCGTCCATCTCATACGCCCTTTCCTTTGTCTTCAAGATGCTCTAATTCACATGGCTTGAAACAAGGCGTAAGAGCAGATATGGCTCTTCATGCTCCATAAGCTCAAGGCACTTCTTGGACAAGTTACTGAAGAGTTTTAATGTACAGATACTTGAAGGTTCGGCATAAATTTCTTTGTTCCATAAGCAGGAAAGACAATCACAAAACGTAAGAATGCAGGAATACGGTAATACGCCCATTTCAAGGTAAAAAAGGTAAAGTGTTCCCGTTACAGGCCCGGTGTGGCTCAGAGGGTGGGTAGAGGTATAGTTCTACTCTTCCATGACAGCGGCACTGGAAGGGGGTGAGTGGTCAGCAGCACGCCCCGACCGCACTTTATCCCCGGGAAAGACCCGGTACCCATTTTACAGGAGGCTGGGTGGGCCCCAGGGCCGGTCTGGACGGACGGAAAATCTCGTCCCCACCGGGATTTTTTTAAATTACAACTTTATTGATCCTTCAGTACATAAATACAATGGTTGTATGGAAGATATCTCAGTAATGTATTGTTAAAGGACTATTGTCCTTGTCTTCGAATTGTGTTGTTCGTTTGTTACCCTAGGCCCTTAATAGAACGCCGTTATGGTGGCGACGTCATCCGTCGGAGGAGTCCCTGCAGGTATGGTACTGTGACTCAATTATCCTGCAGCTAGAGGGAACATAGTTTCTCCAGGTGATTTGTGTCGGAGATTATAGTATCTCCAAGTAATTTCCAACCTTTTCGCGCCGGCGAGTTGTTTGATACGCTTTCAATCAGGCACGCGTCGTGAAATCAGCGTAGTGGTTGGTTGATACTCGGTGCCAGTGTTGTGTATGGTAATATATCATGTGGGCGAGGATCCACAAAATTGACCGGTGCCTCTGTGGTGGCCAAAAGTGAAAACTCGGACGGACGTTCCAATCCGGTAGAATGTATTTCGGGTCCATGCGAAGGATGATCGCTATTCTGGAACGGGTCCACCTTCAAATGTAGGCCTCTTCGCTACACTCAGTCAGCCTGTGAGTAAGAGTGTCTACTCGACCGCAATGTTGGCAGCTGTTCGTGGTACTTCGTTGTATCTTGGGTAGTCGGTCGTTGGTCTGTATGAGATCATGAATAACCATAAAACAGGCTGCTTTAAATTCGTCTGATGACCATACTGCGTGTAGGTTCCCCCACAACTTAGAACACGGGGTAATTGGGTGTTGTGTCATGATCCGAACGTCCCGTGCCCCTTTCAGTGCCAATGCCATACTGTGTAGTGAGGCGTAGATACGTCTGCGGAAGCATCGGGGGGCCTCATCTTGTTCAGGAGGCGTAATGTAGGTCATATTGACGGCGTACACGTACAGGTAATCTAGTTTAGTGGGGAAATTTGTGGCATGCGGTGGGTTTGTCCGCCTGCCAGTGAGGTTCCAGGTCTGTAACCATGCTGCAATCACCATTCCATTCCGTTGGCCTTGCATGTACATACGGTATAGAGAAGCGCCGTACACTTCGCCTCAATATGACTTATGACTTATGATATTTATTTAACCGCAATTGGGTTGACACCCGGTGGCAGCATTACACAACACATTTACAAACAGACCATACATAAAATGCATAGTGAGGGGAAACTGGGAAGTGCGGGCCGTGCCCCGTCTTGTCGAGTTTACCCTGGCATTTGCCTTACAACTGAAATATGCGGCATCTCCCACCCTCCCATTTGTTTCGGTCGTTGTTGTGTTGATACAAGCACCCGGAAGACTGTTTCTCTCCAGATATACCATGTAATGGCGGTTGTCAGTTGTTGTGTGTATATGTTTGGAGCCGGCCAGATTTGGGCGGTATACCAGATTTTTGACAGGAGAAAAGTGTTGATATGACGAATCCGTGCTGCCATGCAAGGGCTCCGAGTGTAGACTCGCTTTGCCTGCGCTCGTACCTTCCCTGTTAATCGTTCCCAGGAGTCTTTCATCGTTTGCTCGATTGTGCCCCAGAAAGTGACGTCTAATATGGTCACATGGGGATGATATGCGATCCCCAAGACGGTCTTCTGTTTACACCAGCTTCTTACCTCGAGGACCTTAGATTTTCGATGGTTGAGGCCGGCACCTGACGCACGTACATGTAGGCGGATGGCTTCTTCCATAATGGCGAAGTCAGCAGCAGAGGTCACAAAAATGATCAAGTCATCGGCATAACCCACCGCCGATGTGAGGCTTCTGCTGCGTCCTATTCTTACACCTGGTCGTTTTAGATCCAGAAGGTGAAGGAATGGGTGGAGACACAGAGCATAGATGGTCATGCTCATCGGACACCCCTGCCGCACTGCGCAGCGAATTGGTATGGGTCCATACTTATGGCCAATTATTTGAACTGAGGGCGTAGCACCTTCATACATCCTCTTGACACTGGCGATAAAGGCGTTTCCAATGCCGTATCCCAGGAGTGTTTGAAACAGGTATTTGTGGGCGATCCTATCGAAAGCATTTATAAAATCAAGGGAAAGCATGCATAACGGGATCCTCCTGCTTTCCGCATACGCGATGGTATCACGTACCGTTGCCACTGCGTCAATGATCGTATTTCCAGGAACCTCACAGAACTGGGTCTCCGTTAGGTGATCTGCCAACAATGAATGCAGGCATTGTGCGATAATAGAGCAAGAATCTTGCAGTCAGAGATGAGGAGTGTGACGGGGCGTTAGTCTTCTGGTGTTTGGTTCACTCGTATTTGTTGCTGCGATATGTTTCCTGCCCAGAATATTTGGTTGATGACTTCACATAGGTCGGCTTTTATGATTGTCCAATTGTGTGAATAGAATTCGCGGCCTAGTCCGTCGTTCCCAGGTGCCTTTTTCCGCCCGCCTGCTTCTATGGCTCGGTATATCTCCGTTGGCTCGAATGGCGACTCGGGCATTCCCTCATACATGTATGTTGCTCGCAGCTGACTACTTCCATCAATTTTTCCAGGCTGGCATCGTTTACCTCTATTGTGTCGTACATGTTCCGTAGAAAGTTTTAAGAGTCTGTGCTATTCCGTTCGGTGTCGTATGCATATGCCCTGTTCCGTCTCAAGGAATGTATGGTCCGCTCTGCACGCCGCCGTTTCGTCTGAAAGGTGTGGTATATCGTCGGCTGGTCTCCATCTGGTATATCAGCATCGTTATTGTCATCAAGAATTTTGTGTAGCCTTCTGCTGTGCAGTCGCACAATTTTAGTTTGTAGACCGTTTAAAGCAGTTAGCGTTTGGTCGCTGGGGCCCGGTCTCTGCAATACATCATACATGCATTTGTATAAATGATTCTCCATCACACAGTGGTCCCTTCAGCGCTGGCTTGTTCACGTTGGTATAGTTGTCGTATTTTTTTCTTATAGAGGCGGTCCCACCACATTGTTAGGTAAGGAAAGTACCCTTTCTGCCTTAGTAGTTATCCACACAGAGTTCTCACTTCTCCGTGCACACGTTCTCAGTTATTACAGCGCTGTCCACTTTCCATAGACGGCGTCCCCTCCGCATAATTAGTAGGTCAATTGATATTCGTAGACATACGGCGAGGTGATCAGTAAATGGTGCTACAGTGGCCTCCACACCCAGTTTCCTCTCGAGAAATTCTTGTGTGGCGTAAATTCGGTCAATCCTGGTTGCTCTGGGCGCGAAATAGTGGGTGTAAACTTTGCGTGTGGGGTTGCCCTGCCACCTGTCTGGTAATGCTAGGTCATGAACCAATTCCGCTAATGCTCGGCTGTAGGTGAAGCCGCCGGTAGTGTCCGAAGCCTCCAATATACAATTAAAATCCCCAACCAGTAATATATGCCCCGTTTCACTAGTCAGCAGATAAGGCAGTTCACTATTGAAGAAACGCTCGCGTTCCTGCTTCATCGCCGTGCCAGATGGGGCGTACACATTAATTATCCAGATCTCTCTGAATTTGGCTGCCATAGCGCGTCCAGACGGACTCATAATGATATTCCCTACCCCTTCTATTGGCGCCGATGTTATATTGTGTGGCGTATCCCTGGAAGTCATTGAGGACGTGGTAGGTGACCTCTTGTACTAGTAGGATGTCTATTTCTTGGCGCCTGAGTTATGCGTCGAGCATCGCTATTCTCGTGGGAGATGTCATGCCATTTATGTTTAAAGTGGCAATTTTAATTGAGGCCATCAGGTCGAACTGCGGAGGAGAGTGGGCGATGGGTCGACGATGGTTTCTATACTTTGTCGTTATTAGGTTGCGCTACTCTCGTTCTACTTCTCGTCCGTTCCCATCGTATTCTAGAGCTTTTTCTAATTTTATCTTTTTATTTCGGGATGCAGTTTGTCCCGGATCGTCCGTTTTAGGGTCTTCATCTGGAGGGTTGGTTGCGCCGTCCGCGGGCACTGCGTCCTCGTTGTCCAGCCCGTCTGTACTTCCGACGTCTGTCACTATTTCCTGTCTGGTGCCTCCTTCTCCCTGCGTGTTTGCATGCAGGGGTCGCGCAGTCTGTCTGGTTGGCCTATCGTCAAATGCCGTCATTTCTGCGTCCACGGTTATCACTTCTTGGGGGTCTTGAAGTAGACTTGTTTGCGTCCTCGTTCTGGGCGTCAGATCATGCCTTCGTTGGTGAGTGGGGTCCTGTTGTTCCCCACCAATATCAAGCCGGGCGTTTGTGGGCTTCAGGTCGACGACAGTAGGGGAACTCCCGATGCCTGGCCATGCGATGCGCTCTGGGGGACCACCTCAATTCAATTGTCAACAGTGCTGTGCCGGTTGTGGGCGCCTTTAGCCGCGACATGGGCCCATTTATTGGGGGTCGAATCTGATGTTACCATACCTCCTCCACGCCTTCTGGGGCATGCCTGATTTATATGTCCACTGTCCCCACACCCGTAATATGTAACTGGCTGGCCGTCATAAGACTGTAATGCTCTGTGCCCTGCAATGTTCGTTTGGGACGGGAGGTGTTTGGCCAGTTTCATCACGATCACTTTAACCCCGTTAGCTACCTTCTAGCAGTACGCCTTAGGCCATACGAGTATTTCATCCTGGATCGAGACAGTTTCCCCATATGATGCTAATGCTGCTCGAATGGATTTTTCAGTTACTTCTGGGGACAGGTTGGCGATTCGAATACGCCGCATTCCCATGTCGGCCACCTCTAGACGTGCTATTTATATTTCCCATGTCACGTGTCTGTATTCAGCACTCCCATTCGTAGACTGCAGAATATTCTGTATGTATATGTCATCTACGACCTTAAGAAATACGCGTCGTTTTATCCCATCAATCTGTATCATAGTTAGCGATTGTTCCGATACCTGTAGCTGGTCATGCATCCATTCATGTATTTCATAAGCTGAAATAAGTGGAATAGTAGGGTCAAAAATATATACCATTGTATGTTGTCGTTCTGCCATGGTCGATCTTACAAAACCTGCCCTGTTTAAGAACTACACCACACTGTGTAAACACTACACGGACTCAGCTATTACTTTCACTGCCCTTCGCAACATAAACACTACAACGCGCACCGACAACCTTTCTCCTTGCCTGCTCGCTGTAGACTGGATTTGATCCCGGACAGTCCAGCACGTAGTCAGTCGCTATACCGACTGAGCTACCCGTTCTACCCATTTCAAGACACTGACCCGAAAACATCAGGGAAAGAATCAGAAAAACACAAAAATCTGCCATAGCACAGAAAACTTCAAATTCGAATGATGTCCCAATACAAATCCAAAAACTACAGATACAAAAACTTGGTCCGGGTTAATTAACACAGATTAACAAAGTAAAAAAGAAAACAGCAAGGGTTGAAACATCACACTAAATGAAAACAACACAAAACAAACCAGATAAATATCTGTGATCTGAATGGGTTTCGAAACAAGACCACAGGGAGGAGGAAAAGGGAAGGAGGAGTAGAAGAGAAGAGTCACATAAGTAGGAACAGAAATACGAGCGAATGGAATAATGAGGGAATGAAGAAGTTTTCTCCGGTCTTAACTCTACAAATGCCTTTCTTCCCCGACTCGCAGTACATTTGTGAAGAACGAAGTCAGATTCCTCACGTCGGACAATAAAATATTTGTTTGCCTCCTACACCTCCTACACTTCTCCCCTTTTCGGTCCACAGTCGAAATGTGCATGACGGACAGAGTGCTTGGGGGAACTGAAGAATGAAGATTACATTAAACCCAGATATGGTTAGAGTAGAACGTCTATAAATCTGCATTTTCACTGGATGGAGTTCTATATTTACCCCGCCCCTCTTCCCCAAACCAACTACTGCATCTGGATGCTCTTGGCTTTGCTTGGATAATCCAGTTTGCCGGAGGATGGGGAAGCAGCATATTCGTCAATCGGGTAGTTCACCTACCCTCGGCCTACATTAACTAAACCGCACCCCTTCCGCTAACATTAAATGACTACCGAGCGCTGTTACAGTTAATAGTCTCCCATGCAGAAGTCCTCGATTCGAATCGCACCTGCTGCAAAAGCTGTAAGAGACTGGAAACAAATCTGGCAAGAAGAGGTTGAGGGTAAACTTTTCAAATTGTCACAAATGTTTGGTCCGGTAAGAGAAGAAGTGGCTTTATCCAAATGAAGAAATTTAGAGCAGCAATGAGGAATTAAGGACCGTCAACCACAATATATTTACATAATTTTACTACTAAGTGTGTCGGCTTCAGCCGACTGCCATCATCAGGCGACGTGAACAAATACATAAAGCAAAACTATTTAAGTACATCCCATCAGAAAGGTACTACTTCCCAGACTGGCACCTCAAGTTTATAAACAAAGGTAATACAAACGCTGAAACTGGATAAAAGTGAAGCGTGCGTATATCAAAATATAACACATTACATTAAAATCGTTGTCCAGTACTTCGACCGTAAAAGGGAAATTCGTCGGTAGTAAAATGAGCCTCGAGGAGGGTAATTTCATATTTCATATTGATCGAAGCTGGGGAGGCAAGGTACACTATGTAGTTTTTTCGTCCTTTGTATTTCAAGCAGTCAATTAGTAAACATTAGAGTAAAACCAAACAGCTGAACTATATCCCCGTAAGTAAACAAGTCTATTATAACGTAATATAGCAGGGAGGTTACGGCAAGGCAGTGCCGTAGACCCAGTTGTGTTTGTCCGTTCTTAATTCCTCGCTGCAGTTGAAATACCGCAACGAATTTAACTGTAAAGAAGGAAGGTGCAAAAGAGCCAAAAGAAGGGCATTAAGGGCCAAAGGAAGGGCATTAACTCCCTTAAATATTCAATGTTAATGACGTCATATTGAACCAGTATTATTTTCAGTTTGAAATGTATTCGATACTTATTTTAACAGTGATTTTGGATATAAGTTTCTTGTCTGAACTTATTTTATTAAAATACCAACTATTCACACACACAGACAGCCTGTAAGTTACATGCATATGATATTCTCTCCCACATGTTTCGGCGGTCAACAGCCATGATCAGGGACTGGCATCTGAAATTTATGTAGTTTAAAACCCAACGAAGCCATAGCATGTGTAAGTACATACGAGTAAGTAAAATGATGTAACACAGTTACTGCTTGTTGAAAAATACAGTGCATCAGAAAGATAATATTATAATTTGTTTTCAGACTCACTAGACACATAGTTTGTATGTAATGTAATGTAACGTGCAATGTAATGTAATATAATGTAATGCAATGTAATGTAATGTAACGTGCAGTGTAATGTAATATAATGTAATTAATGTAACATGCAATGTAATGTAACGTCTAATGTAATGCAATGTAATGTAACATGTAATGTAGGGTAACGTAACATGTAATGAAATGTAACGTAACATGTAATGAAATGTAACATGTAATGTAATGTGTTATGTTTGTACGTATGTATGTATTATGTATATATGTATGTGTATGTGTGTATGTATGTATGTATGTAGGTAGGTACGTATGTAGGTACGTATGTATGTATATATGTATGTATGTAGGTACGTATGTATGTATGTATGTATGTATGTATGCATGTATGTATGTACATACGTACGTAGTACATACACACATGCATACATACATACACAATACATACGTACACATTTACATATATATACATACATATATACATACATACGTACATACATACATAAATAAGTACGTACGTATGCATGTACGTATATATGTATGTAGGTAGGTAGGTACGTATGTATGTATGTATGTAGGTATGTACGTATGCATGTATGTATGTATGCATTTTTTAAATATTTATTAACCAGCATGTTCCATTACAAGTAAGAAATACTACATGCTAAGTGTTTCTTTTACATCTCCTATGACTCCGACTAATGTAGACTACATACATATGTACACTGTCTATTAGCTTAATCGTTACTTGTTCCTTGTTTTCATATTGTCCAAGTGCTAATCATCTGGACAATATGTAAACAAGGAACAAGTAACGATTAAGCTAATAGATACTTGTTCCTTTTTTACATATTGTCCAGATGACTAGCACTTGGACAATATGTAAACAAGGAACAAGTATGTGTGTATGTACGTATGTAAGTATGTATGTATATATGTATATATGTATGTATGTATGTGGATTTCCACTAGTATTGCTCAGCCATATTATATTATCAGCATACGAATCCCTGTGTTTCCTTCAATGCGGACTCAATTATGTCCTGTAACAGGGAGTCTATAGATCGTGGTAAATTTACATTCGTATTTAGTACGGCGAAACAAACTTTCGAACTTAGGCGCCGAAATAATTCAGTAGACTATCATTCGAGATCGCTAATATTTATAAAGACTTTGTTATTATACATTGTCCAGCGTCTACTGTTCCAAATAGCACAGGACATTACACAACGTTTACGCATCTACTCAGGTTAAGAACGTTGCAGGAACATCTACTGAGCTGGGGACCGTTGGACGCAGCTGTTCGCAGGCTGCGGTCCACGGACTTGACAACCCCAAAACAGAAATAAACACCCTTTAACAACACCGTGAAGCCATTAATAGGCTTATAACTTATACAAACGTACAGACTAGCAGCTTGAATTTTGTATTTTATTTGTTCAAATTTAAAGGAAGCAGCACTAGTTGTGCATGTAACGTAATTCTGACACGAAGAGAATTATCTCCATGGTAAAACGATTCAAAGTAATTTATAATGTTATTTGAACATACTGTAGATTCTTATGTTTATTGTACCGTGCAACATCTCGATAGTTGAATAAAGAGAGACCAACGTGATGTCACTTGTTTTATTATTTCATTATTTAATGCTCAACATGTTTCGGATGTTAATACATCCATCCTCAGGAGCTTGCGACTTATTTGATGAGTTATTTCATGGGTTGTATTGTTCTGGTTCGATGTGTGTTGG